>Ga0209540_10000514_pt1 | contig 36262 bp, 31 predicted proteins | sample BarGraIncu01121A_FD_184501 | JGI IMG/M metagenome (GOLD analysis project Ga0209540, IMG submission 184501) | Arctic peat soil microbial communities from Barrow, Alaska - Barrow Graham LP Incubations 011-21A (SPAdes) (version 2) | ecosystem: Environmental > Terrestrial > Soil > Wetlands > Peat... | reverse complement strand
GCCGTCCACGTCGAAAACCACGAGGCCGCTCACGGCGCCTGTCACGATGCCCACGCCCAGCTGACCGTCTCGACCCCAGGTGTCGGCGACCTCCCCGGACGTCATCGGCGTGCTCTGGTACGGCGTCCACTTGGCCGCCGGCAACTTGCTGGCGTGCTGTAGTGGGATGACGCTGAGGCCACGACCGAGATACTCGACAGCGGCCCGCAGGTTGTCGTTCGCGCCGTCGCACGGTATAGTTATCTGTGTCAGAGGTTCGTCGACCTTCGTCTTTTCCGGGACCGGGTCGAGGGGTCTCTCTCTATCTTGGACAAGCATCGAACATCAGCTTCCTTCCTCGGGTTTGGGCCACCGCTTGTGTTGGCGGCGCTTGAGGTTCTAGAAGATCCGGATTCCGTCGTGCGAGGCTCCGGATCTGAGCAGGTCGAGCCATCCTCCCGGCTCCTATTGGACTACGATCTGCGGGACGTGTCCCGCCGTTAAGGCGTTCTTAAGGCGTTCAAATATGGAGCGTTGGCCGGACGATCCGCAGTGGCGACGACCTCAACCCGGGAGCCCCAGGTTTGAGGTCCGCAGCGCCGTCGCGCAGTCCGAGATCCCGAGCACCGATCCCGCCCCCATGTGGTCCAGCGCGGACCAATCGATCGTGCACATCGAGGAACCTCGACTAGTGACTCGATTGCGGTACCGGCTCGTGCGGGACCTTCGCGGCGAACTGGCGCCCATCGAGCTACCCGGCACGACCTGGCTGATGCGCGGCGATGGCGAGGACGGCTTCTGGCAGGCCGTGAAGTCCTACGACATCGACTCCTTCGGAGGAAGAGACCTCGTCCGGGCGTTCGTTGACCTCTCGGACAGTGCTGCGCGCGCTGGTGCACGGGCAGACGCCGCGGACTTCGGGCATGCCGTGGCGCTATTCGCGAACAAGTACGGACCGCTCGGCATAGCCGCGCCGGTTCACCAGATATCCGACAGCCGTCACGAGGGCCTCCATATGGTCGTGAACGTCTCGGAGGACGCTGAACTTGGAGAAGCGCTGACCGACTGGCAGGACTACGTGCTCAGCGCGAGGCGCGCCTACGACGCCCTGGAGGCGCTGAGGCGGAATGATGCCGACTCCGTCCGTCGTCTTGCTCGGGCGCTACGTGAGCGTTCCGCGCACCAGATGAGGGCGGACGAGGTTGGCAGAACCAGCCCTTGGCCCCTTGGTTTCGCCCCTGCCGGCGTGCAGGATCGGGCCATCCCGGCGGCCAGCCATGGGGGCGAGCACATGCCCCAGGTCATGATTGACTGGATCGAGGTGTTTCGCGATATTCGCCGCTCGCTGGCGGCGAACATTAGAGAGCACGTGCGCGTAGCGCTGATAGCTGACGAGGTGGATCTGCAGGTGCTGCCGATCCTTGAACCTACCAGCCTCGTCGGGATTATCTGGCTGCAACTCCTGGGCATGGCCGGGCAGCCGCTGCGATACGCGCGGTGCGAGGGTTGCAACCGCCTCTACCCGGTCAATACGACCAGTAAGGGCGGGGGCGCACGGAAGCGCGCGGCGTCAAGCCGGCGGCACTTCTGCACCGACGCGTGCAGGCAGCAAGCGGGGCGCGCTCGTCGCGCTGGGATCCCTGATTCCTTGTGATGACGTCGGCCATCCCGATGGCCGCGTACGGGGGGACGGCGGACGCGTCGGACGACGCGGACGATGGTCAGCGGCATCGCGTGCCGCAACGACTGCGTGTGAGTGGCACGCCGCGCCCTGACGAACGGCCATCCGATGGGGCCGTTCTTGCCTCTCGGGGGGTGTCCTTCGGGTACTCTGCCCGACGGCCAAGGTCCGGGTGCTGAATCGGAGCCACTGTGGTCCTTCTTCTCGAAAGAAGCCACGCATTCACGTGGAGAATGGCGTCCGTGGCCCGAGGCGCTCATAACCCGGAGGTCGCCGGTTCGGATCCGGTCCCGCTATCAGAGTAGCTAGAGTTCCGAGGCCTCGTGAGCTTCGGGCCTCTTGCCTTGGGCAGGACGCTTAGCGTTTGGAGGGCCGCTGCAGTCCCTGCACGTCCGCAGAGGAACGGTGCTCCGCCACCGGCGAGCCGACCGTGCTAGGCTGGCTCAAGGGGTGGCCGCGGCTCGTGTCAGCCACCGGGGTAGCATTCGCTCGGATGGCCGCGAACAACGATCGGGCGTGGCATGGCAGGGGTCGGCATCTACTCGCGCTGGAATCGGAACCGACAGGTCGTCGTGCATTCCGGCGACAACCGGGCTCTGCTGTCCTCTGTCGCTCCAGGGGCAATTCAGCTGATCATCTCATCGCCGCCCTACAACGTGGGCAAGGAGTACGAACGGCGCTCTAGCATCGATGAGTATGTGGAGAATCAGCGTCAGGTGATCTCAGCGTGCGTGCCGCTGCTCGCTGAGGGGGGCAGCATCTGCTGGCAGGTGGGCAATCACGTGACCAATAGGGGTGAGGTCGTGCCCTTGGACGCGATTCTCTATCCGCTGTTCAAGGAGCAAGGCCTGGTTCTCCGGAATCGGATCATCTGGCACTTCGGTCACGGACTTCACGCCAGGAGGAGGTTCAGCGGACGCTACGAAACCGCTCTCTGGTTCACTCGGGATGTGGACGACTATGTCTTCAACCTCGATGCGGTTCGTGTGCCTCAGAAGTATCCGGGCAAGCGGGCGTACAAAGGGCCAAACGTCGGCCAGTACTCAGGACACCCGGGCGGCAAGAACCCCAGCGACTATTGGGGCTTCGATCTGGAGCAGGATGACCCTGGCGACATCTGGGGCATTCCCAACGTGAAGGCCAATCACGTCGAGAAGACCGAACATCCGTGCCAGTTCCCTGTGGCGCTCGTCACCAGGTTCGTAAGAGCACTCTCGCTCCCCGATGACTGGGTTCTGGACCCCTACATGGGCGCTGGAACGGCCCTGTGCGCAGCCGTGATGGAAGGTCGCCGGGCCGCTGGCGCCGAGATGGATCCTTCCTACGTGTCAATCGCCAAGAGACGCATCCGTCAGGCACTCGCTGGCGAGCTCCCGCACAGACCCTTGGAGAGGGAGGTCTACTCGCCCACTCCCGGGTCGCCCCTTACTATCAGGACCGATCACGCGGGACCGCGATGAGGGTCGTTGCGCACTGCCCCCACGGCCCAGCCAGTGTTCCCGAGTTGCCCGGACTGCTCGCCGAGCTGTCCAGCGTGCTGGACATGCCCGGCGTACGGCTCGGAGAGCAGCCGCCGGCCTCCATCAAGCGGACGATTCAGGCGACACTGTTGCGTTCCGGTTGGGCCAGAGACGTGAGGCTCCCGCACAGCAACCTGTCCGTGGGATACGTGCGTGGCTCAACGGCCATGTGCGTCCAGCTCGGCAACGTCTCCAGGACGTACGCTGACCTTCTGAAGCTGCAGACGCTCTTGGCAATGGGGAGAGCGGGCTTGTCGGTAGAGGTACTGCCCGTCGACATCGCATCGAAGGCAATGGGCAGTAACCACGCCAGCTACGAGCGACTCGTCCGCGAAGTCGGACTGTTCGACGCAACGATCAGCGGGCCGCTATTGATCTTGGCGCTCGGCAACGGCACCTGAAAGAAGGAGGATTCGAAACGTGATTCCGACACCAATTCCGACACCGCGGGAGCGCGCCGATCACATTGCGCGACGCCGACGGGAGCGCGAGCAGCAGACCGGTGGGTCTACTGAGACGATCCTGTTCCGTGGGCAGTATGAGCAGTACCCCACATTCCCCGTGGATCGCAACATGCTCATCTACCGCCTGAAGAACGGGCGAACCAGCACGGCGCAAAAGCGATACATCGACGACCATGAACTGGCGGATGACTTCTTCGCTGACTTGGAAAGCGAGGACGCTCAGAGGGCGCAGGATTTGATTCTCCTGGCCATGATTGCCGAGGAGGGCCTCGCAGAGGACATGGAGGAGAAGGGGCAGGCCAGCTGCCTGATCGTCACGCATGATGGCATAGTAGTGAACGGCAACCGGCGACTCGCCGCGGCTCGCGAAAGCCGTCGGTCTGACCTCCAGCAGGTGCAGTGCCTGGTTCTTCCCGAGACTGCAACAGACCAGGAGGTATTCCTTCTGGAGGTTGCCCTCCAGATGGCGCCGGACTTCCGAGCGCTATACAGCTGGACAAACGTCCTCATTAGCCTCAGACGGGGGCTTGAAGAGTATGGCGTGCCGCCTCGCGATCTTGCCATCCAGATGCGCCTGAGCCCGGCGACTCCTCAACAAGTCACCAAGCTGCTGAACGTCCTTGATGTTGTCGATGCGTACTTGGACCGAAACTGCTGCTGGGGTGCCTACTACCTAGTAGAGAACGAGCAGCGGCAGCAGGCGTTCAACACGATCGCCACCCTGTACGCGTCTCGCGCAATCCCCGACGAGTTGAAGGACTCCTACCTGGCGAGGGCCTTCACGATGCTCGACAACCCCCCGAGCAGTGGGAGACTCTACGATGACCTGCGCTGGTTGGGCGAGCATCTGCGTAAGGTTCTCGAAGAGGAGAATGCCGAACAGAGCCCTGTGGACGCTGCGGCGGGGTCCGTCCGGCCGGAGACAGGTGCCCCGGCGAGCGCGGGCGAGTCAAGCGATCCGCTAGATGAGCTCAATTCTCACGAGCCATCGCGCCCTCGCGATGCGCGGCTCGCGGACTACCACGACACGGAAAGAGCGGCGGACTTGTCGCCAAGTCTGGTCGCCCGGATTCGAAGAATCGATTCCGAGACTGATGACATCGCTGAGGGGACGCGGGCTCTTGGGTTGGCTCAAAAGGCTCGCACCTCGCTAGAGAGCATCGTCGTGGACGACACTGTGGCGAGTCTTCGAGAGCTGGCCGGTGAGCTTGATCGCGTGAAGTCGAAGACCGAGGAGCTGATCATCGCTGTGGCCCGGCGAATGGCGCGAGAGCCCAATGGCGACTAGCCGAGTCAGCTTTGCGGTCGACCGCCTCAGCCAGCATGTCTCCGTGGACTGCTCCACGCTCAGCGAGGGTGACTGGACTGCGCTGAGGCTCGTGGCCTACGCATCTGCCGGCTCGCAGCTGACAGTCAGAGCGCGTGTGCTTGTGTTCACGGTGACCGGTTTCCGGGAGGCCCTGCTTCCACTGAGCTGGACACTGAGGCGGAACGGCATCGAGAAGTCCTACTCGGACGATGCGCTTGCGCTCATCCGGCTTCACTCGACCGAGGTGGCCAGTCGCCGTGAGGCGTCGTTGGAGCGGGAGGCCCTCCCGGCGAAGGAGATTGTCGCCAGCCTAGCGACGAGTGGATTCCTGCGTAAGCTGACAGCGGAGCAGCTTAGGGACACGGGCCGACTTCTCGCCCTGTCCCACGGTGCGGACTTCTCCGTACCTGGGGCTGGCAAGACCACCGTTCTGCTCGCGGTCCATATGCTTCTGGCGCGGACGAACCCGGACATGAGACTCCTCGTTGTGGCGCCCAAGAACGCGTTCCTCTCCTGGGAAGAGGAGATCGCCGCGTGCTTGGGGGAGGAGCACAGCATGCGCCGCCTGCTTGGTGATCAGAATTGTGTGAGGACTCTGCTGGCGTCGGGCCCCAGGTTCTCGGTGATCAACTACGAGCTGCTGCGCAACAGATCGTCAGTACTCGCAGCGTTCATGTCGCGATACTCAGTGCACCTAGTACTCGATGAGGCCCACAGGATCAAGGGCGGGGACAGGGGCGTAACCGCGGCTGCGGCGCTGGCGCTCTCGGGGCTCGCGGCGAGGAGAGACATCCTGACCGGGACGCCCATGCCTCAGGCGCTGGAGGATCTCGGTCCGCAGTTCGACTTTCTCTGGCCCGGGCAGCGGGTTTTGGCGCCAGTTCTAGCGATGGATCAAGACGACCCGGGCCGATTGCAGGCGGCTACTGACACGGTCCGGCCCCTGTACGTTCGGACCACGAAATCGGAGCTGGGACTGCGAGAACCCATCATCCGGCAGGTGCCGGTGGAGCTGGGGCCGAATCAGCGCGAGATATATGAACTGATCCGGTCAGAGGCCGCGAGGGTCGCTCGAGGCATGGATGTGCACAGCCATGAGTTCTTCCGAGGGCTCAGGAGGCACTTCGTACGGCTTCTACAGGCCGGATCCAATCCTGCGCTGATCGTGGGGGAGTCGGGGGGCGCGGACGACCTGGACAGATGGCTCGGCAGCGTTGCGCCCGATGAGTTTCGCATGCTGCTCTCTGACTTCTTCGCAAGCGAGGAGCCGGCGAAGCTAGCAGCCACGGAGACTCTGACCAGGAAGTTGGTAGAGAAGCTCGACCGGAAGGTTCTCGTGTGGTCCTGCTGGGTCGGTAACATCAACTACCTGGAAGATCGCCTCAAGGACCTCGGTGCGGTCTCGATTTGGGGGAACGTCGCAACCGGCGACGACAGCGACCTGGCGACCCGTGAGGGGCGCATACGGCTCTTCCGTTCCGATCCGGACTGCCGCGTCATGATCGCGAACCCCGCCGCTTGCGGTGAGGGCATCAGCTTGCACACCGTCTGCCACGACGCGATCTACGCCGACCGTAGCTTCAATGCCTGCCACTACATGCAGTCGATCGATCGAATCCATCGGCTGGGCCTCAGCCCGGAGCAGGAGACCAACATCTACGTTCTCTCGGCACGGGACACCATCGATTCGTCAGTCGAGGCCAGGCTGGCGCAGAAGATCGCCAGGATGAGCCACGTGCTGGATGACCGCGGTCTCGCGGCGCTCGCATACGATCCGGACGATATCGTCGGCAACACTCCAGACGGTTTGGACCAGGGCGACGTGGAGGAGATTCTGTCGCATGTCTATCGACGCCAAGCCTGATCCCGCTGCCGTCTCGGTAGGACGACTCACCACTGCCTGGTATGCCTGGAGAGTGGTCGTGAGATCCGGTCCTATCTCGGCTGAGGTCTGCCGTTCGATCGTGCGTAGGGATACTGATCGGACACGCGAGGTTGTCTCCGACGGTGTGGACATTGCGCTGCTGATCCGGCTCCTGGATGAACGCGCTGACGGCCACCTTCACCCGAGCGCGTTCGGCCTGGCCCTCGGGAGCGGCTGTGACGAAGACCTGCCCAACGCTGCCATCTACGCCGCGCTTCTGCTGCGCTACATCTCGGCTGTGCGACCGCCCTGGGCAATCGCGGCAGTGCGGGGCGGTGATGTGCTACTTGCCTACGCTCGCCAGGACGTAGTGGACTGCTTCTGCGCCGCCGGGCTGGTTGACCGCGACGTCTCGGACGTTGCTAGAGAGTGGTGGATCGCTTTTGAACGCTTGGTTCTGTCGTGGAACTTCGACGACAACGAGCTGACCGGCTACTTGGCCGAGCAGGCCACCTTCGAGTACGAAAAGGTGCGCCTATCCAGGGCAGGGCTTGGGCGTCTCGCTTCGCAGGTGATGTGGGTCTCTCAGCAGAGCGATTCCTTTGGGTTCGACATATTCAGCTTTGTCGGAGCCGAGCACATGGCTACGGGGCGCACTCCTGCAGATCGGCTCAGGATCGAGGTCAAGGGCACTGCGAGGGCTGCGAGTTCATCTGTTCGGTTCTACCTCACGCGAAACGAGTGGGAGACGGCATGTAGCCACGACGAAGCCTACCTCTTCTACTTGTGGCACAGGGTTGGCTTGCGCGGGCACGCCCCGGAAGGCCCAAGCGTCTTGACGCCCGAAGCACTGTCACCGTTGGTGCCGCAGGATCGCAGCGATGGAGTGGCCTGGACGCAGAGCAGGGTTGCCATCCAGTGGCTGGGCGGATGAACCCATTCTGCATGCGCTCCCCGTGCCGGGAGAACGCGCGGGCACGGCACCGAGACGTGCTCGATGCCGTCACCGGCATGGGTGAAGACCTCTACAGCTGCGGCGAGTGGGCGTTCGACATCGATCGCGAGAAGGCAGAGGCGTACGCGAGCGAGCACGGCATCGATCTGGACGCCGAGAACCTCGACGGCTGGGGGACGGACCTCGTCCGGGTCACAGCGAACGCCGTTCGCCAGTGGCACGAAGGACAGGTGGACAAGGTCCGGGTTCCGTACTTCGAGCACTGCAGGAGGGTGTCCCGCGCCCTCGACGACGAAGACGGGCAACTCGTCGGACTCCTGCACGACGTGATAGAGGACACGGGCGTCACCGAGGAGCGGCTGCGCGAGCTTGTCTTCAGCGACGTCGTCGTCGTCGACGCAGTCGTGGCCCTCACGCGGGTCGAGAAAGAAGACCCCGACGACTACTACTACCGGCGGGTTCGTGCGAACCCGCTCGCGCTGCGCGTCAAGCTTGCTGACCTGCGGGACAACCTCAATCCGGCGCGGCTCGCGTTCATCGTCGACAAGGAGACCCGTGAGCGGCTGAAGGCGAAGTACGCGCATGCGCTTGAGGCGCTCGGGCAATAGCCCGTGAACCTCGGGTGCTTGATCCGAAGGTCGCTGGCTGGCGGCCCTAGGCGATTTCGCGACCGAGACGGCCGCGGAGCTGTTCAATAAGCAGAACATCAGCCGGCGCAAGCTCATAGTCACTCATCTGAGCGAACGCCACCCAAGCATGCTGGTCGTGCGCCTGGAGCCGGTATGCGGAGAGCCGTATGGCCTCGATCGCGAGGATTTCGAACGAGCCGTGCTCGTAGTGATAGGTGGCTCGAGCAACAACACTCCCGGCAGTTGCTGTCATCTCAAGCTCCTCGCGCAGCTCCCGAACAAGGCACTCCTGCGGTGTCTCCCCTGGCTCGATCTTGCCTCCTGGAAGCTCCCAGAGCCCTGCTAGAGGATCTCCTGGTGGGCGGCGCGCCAGAAGCAGGCGTCCATCTTCGATGATTACCGCCGCCGTGACCTGCCGCATATGCGCTCCTCTAGAGACTCTCGTCTATGCTACGTCCCGGGGAGGTGGTGCGCGAATGCCTGGACCTTACGTGCTTCCGGCATGGCACCAAGACACACTGGGGTGGTTTGAACGGAACGCAGGGCGGACCTTCGCAGAGAGGCCCTTCGACGTCGGCATGTCGATCAAGGTCACATCGCGGCAGAAGGGCATCTGGAAGTCCGCGTTGTCGCCGTACGCGATCAGCGTGGTTCAGACTGCCAAGGGCGTCTACGCAGATCAGGACCCCATATTCGATTCGGAGGGTACGTGGCGGTACTTCTATCATCAGCAAGGCCAGACAGCCGATGATCTTGCCGAACCTGAGCGTATCTTCGCGAACGCCGCCCTGTTCAAGTGTCAGAAGGACAGAGTGCCAGTCGGTGTGCTAATTCCGGCGGAGAGCGGCAAGGGGTACCAGGTCCTCGGTCTCGCGTTCGTTGAGGGCTACAGCCAGGGGTACTTTGAACTCGTCGGGCCCGTGTCCGTTGGGGCTGTCGGGGATCTGAACGCAGCCGAGCCGTCGGCGGTCTCTTCTGCGGCCCTGATTGGATTCCCGATTGGTGCGTTCGATCCGAACGCTACTCAGGACAACAGGCTGAAGGTGATCGCTGAGGTCCGGCGCCGCCAGGGCGGTGCAAGATTCCGCAGGGCGCTGCTACAGGCGTACGGTGCGCGTTGCGCGATGACCAGGTACGGCGCGACTCCTGCACTCGAGGCCGCGCACATACTGCCGTATCGCGGCCCGCAAACGAACCACGTGGCTAACGGCCTCCTTCTGCGCGCTGACATGCACGACCTGTTCGATCTCGGCCTGATCGCGGTCGATACGAGTGCGATGCGGCTGGTTCTCGCGAACGACTTGGTCGGAACCGAGTACGAGAAGTACTACGGCCAGCCGTTGTGGGTTCCTCGTGAGACGGAGGCCCAGCCAAGCGGTGAGGCGCTCGATAAGCATCGAGAGCAGTCGCTGGTCGCCTAGTCTTCCCAGACCCGGGCACGCATGCCAAGGCAGAAGTACATGTGCGCCGGGCGGATCGAGCGGGTCCAGCAGACACATGCGCGAGCGCTGCCGCGCGTGCCCAGCCTCGCGCAACGCCCCTGCCCGGTGGGAAGTCACACCCCTCAGGTAAGTTGTGCTCTACTGCTCGGGGGGTCTCGACACGAGGAGAGTGTCTCGCAACAGGATGCAAGTCCAAGGTGTACTCGCGCGCGTAGCCAGTGCCAGCGCGGTTCGCGCCGCTTCGCATGGCGAGGTCAAGTCCGCGGAAACCATTAAGTACGTCACCCGCGAACCTGTCGTGGGAGGCCTCTTCTGCCCGCGCGTCTTTGGGACCACTCGCGACTTCTCGTGTCAGTGCGGGAAGTACTCTGGGATGCGAATGCGGGGGATCACATGCGAGCGCTGCGGCGTCGAGGTGCAGCCAGCCTCAGTGCGCAAGGAGCGCCTCGGACACATCGAGCTCGCAGCGCCCGTTATCAATCCGCTGTTCACGACCCCCGAAACGCTGCGCGTTCTCGGTGCAGTGGTTGGGCTGTCCGCAGAAGGCGTGTGGCAGCTCCTGTTCGCTCACAGTCTGCTCGTTGAGCAGGGCGACAAACCACCGGAGTTGGAGTTGGCCGTGCCACTCGAGCCCGTCGAGCCTGCAGCTCAGCCGCCCGGTGTCACTCGCGAGCGAGTACGGGAGATGCTGTCTCGTCGTCTCGTCGCTTCCGTCGAGTGGGACGAAGTCTCGCACTCTGAGCACGCGGTGGGTGTCGCAACGTGCACGGGGCCGCGGGCTGTGTCTCGTCTGCTTGAGGAAACGGATCCGCTCACGCTCGCGCCCGCGTTGGCGGCGGAGATCGACCGCGCCCCGATGGGCTCGCGCCGCCGCGAATGGGCGGAGGAGCGTCTTGCGGTCCTGACGGCGCTATGTGACGCGCGAGTCTCGCCCTCTGACCTGGCCATCACGGCCTTGCCGGTGCTCCCGGCAGGCCTGCGACCGATACTCACACTCGGTGGCGGGAGGACGCTCTCCCACGATCTGAATGATCTCTACCGTCTCGTGATTCATCGGAATCATCGGCTGGAACGACTTGTCTCGGAGGACGTGTCGCCCGTACTCGTTGAAGCCGCAGTTGCAGGGCTGCAGGATGCGGTCGAGATGTTGTTCGTGCGAGGGGCTGAGACGCCGAAGCACACGACGTCGCGCGATCACACGGAGCCGTTGCTGGTCGCCCTCGACCGGCATGCGTTCGGCGCTTTGGGAGGTACTCTCGACTTCTCAGCCCAGGCGCCGTGTCTGGTTGACGAGTCGCTTGCTGTTGGCCGGTGCGTGATCCCGCACCTTGTTGCACGGCGGCTCTTCGAACCGCAGGCTGCACGCGTCGCCTCCGACATCGTCGGAGGGACGGTATCCCCGGCGCACGCTGTGCGACTGCTCGAGACTCATCGCGAGGTCGCCATGGCTGCGGTGCAGATTGCGGCGATCGGCTCATCTCTCATGATCTGGGACAGCAATCTGCAGCCCGCTAGATTCGTCGGACTGCAGATCGAAGATGTTGCGGGGGAAACGGTCCGCGTCTCACCACTTGACTCGCTTGCACTGGGTTTCGCTGGTGGTTCGGGCAGGATATCCATCTCGGTGCCGCTATCGCCGGAGGCCGAGTCGGAAACGCTGGTTCTCATGAGGGCGGGCGGGGACGCGCCAGGCCGAGATCCGCTGATCGACGTCTGTCTTCGCTACGGACGGGTTCTTGAGATCCGTGAGGCAAGCCCGATGCGGGCGTTCTCCTCCTCGGCTGAAGTGCTGCGCGCGCTTGATGCGGGCTTTGTCGAGCCACTCCAAAAGGTGCTGGTTCGGATGGACATTCGCACAGTGGCGACTCCTGCACGTCTGGTGCTGGCAGAGCTCCTCGGGAATTGCCCGGTGCCGCTCGACTTGGCCGTCCGCTCGGTTGACGCCCTCGTGAGCGCAGCGCGCGCTGTGGGTGAGGACTGTGCATGCCGGCTTCCGTGGGCATTGGCGCGCACAGCTTGCGAGTGCTCGCTGGACTTCGATGCCGGGGAAACATCATCGGATCGGTTTGCCTCGATCGCTCCGGTTCGCTGGGTCTCATCCGCTGCGCGATCGAGGACCAACAGCGCGCTACGCCTCTCGCTGGATGCGTTCAGTCAGCGGCTTGTTCGGGACCTATTCCGCGCCGCTGCGCCTGCTGTTGGCCCGGGGTTGAATGGAGTTGTCGTGCCCCGAGGCGCTGACTGGGTCTACCGGTTCGCTACCGATCTGCGCGGTTCGCTGGAGGAGGCGGCGGGGGCAACGGCTCAAGCACTCCGCGACTGGGCCGATGGTGCGGCGATGCTCACCGGCCTGCTGTGGCGCGAGAAGGCAGCCGACGTTCTGGACGAGTGCGGGGGCTTTGCCGAAGCGCCGGCGCCCGCGATAGTCGCTCCCTTCGCGGGCGTTGTCACCTTGCTCGAGTCTGCGGACGGACGGGTGCTGATGTTGAACAGCGGCTACCTGGATGAGAAGACGTGGGAGCTGGCGGCCTGCGATCGGCTGGTGCCCGGAGTCGCTGTCGGTTGTCACGTGAGCGCGGGTGCCGCTCTGACTCTTGGCTACGTCGACACGAACCTGGTCGCGCGCGCCGCAGACCCAGCAACGGCTGAGCGATCGATCCGCGACACGCTGGGCACGATCCTGAAGCAGATGGGACTCCCGAACGCGCAGCCCCATGTGGTCGAGTTCACTGACCTCTTGCTCAGAGGGGCCGGGGAGGCCAACGCAAGTCGGTACGGACACGTCGCAGCCGAGCTGTACCCAACGCTTGATGAGGTCGTGACCGTCTGGACGTCGGAGCGGTCGGGGTCACCCGACGTCGCGGCACTCTTGCAGGCCATCCTGGCGCGAGCGAGCGTTCTCGGTAGCACACCCGGCGAATCCGCGCTGCTTGCGGGAGGCTTGCCAGCCGTGGGGACAGGCAGTCGAGCGGCCGCTGACTTCGTCCTCAGAGGGCCGGGGCATCCCGCCATCCAGGATTATCTCCAGGCTCTCACCGACGCGGCCGCAGCCGCAGCGACCTCGATCTCCCCGGAGGACGGTATCTTCGAACTGTACAGCGACCTCTCAGGCATCAGCAGGGAAGAGTTCACGCTGCCGCCCGAGTCGGACTCGTTGAGTGTCGACACGGTGGAGGCGAACGATTCCAACGATACCGAGGTCCCGGATTCCGTTGCTCCGGAACTGTACGGCGGCGCCGCTACAGCGGGTGACGAGCCGTTCAGCGGCGAGTTCATGGCCGCTGAGGCATTCAATCCGATTCCGTCGTTCGAGCAGGAAGCCGCGTCCGTTGACGTCTACTCGAGTCCGACCGACGACCCCGAAGAGCTCTATGACGAGGTCGTCGAGTGGAGCGACGACATCTGCGATTCTGATGCCGATGGAGCCGGACCAGCCTCCAAGCCGAAGCCGACATACCCAACGCAGGCCAGGTGGGCCGCCGTCGATCGGAGAGGCGAGCCCATCCCGACCCTGAACGTGACCAGTGCGCCAAAGGCGCCCAAGGGAGAAATCAAATGGCCGGGCTGAGAAACGTTCCGGTGCGTCGATCGTACGACTCTGGGATGTCCGGTCTCACGATCATCGACGAGTTCTACATCCCTTGTCTGGGAGCAAGCGTCCAATACGATCGCATCGCCGGCTACTTCTCGTCCGCTGCCCTCGCGGTTGCGGCAAGAGGGGTCTCTGCTCTGCTCGCGAACGGCGGTCGTATGCGCCTCATCGCGAGCCCGAACCTCACTCCACGCGACCTGGCCGAGCTCCGAGGCGCGTTTGACGAGGATCGGCTCGGTGCGATGCTGACCGACCGTATCGACCAACTTGACCCGGAAGGCATCGACGACCTCTTCGTGCGGGACCACGCGAAGGCAATGCTGTGGATGCTCGCAAACGACCGACTCGAGATCCGGCTCGTCGTGCCAGTCCGCACCGAGGAGCTCGAAGAGGATCTGCTCTTCCACCAGAAGATCGGCATCTTCACGGACGCTGCGGGCGACAGCATCAGTTTCGCCGGATCGGTCAACGAGACCGCCAGGGCCTGGACGCACAACATCGAGAACTTCAAGGTCTTCCGCAATTGGATCGAGGGTCAGACGGAGTACGTGGGAGACGACGTCGAAACGTTCGACCGGTACTGGTACGGCATGTCCGACCGCGGGCGAACGGTCGCCCTGCCGCAGGCCGTGAAGGACCAGTTGCTCAAGATCGCTCCGAAGAGCATGCAGGACTTCGACCTGACCAGACCGGGTTCCACGACCCCACCCACGAGTCCGGCGCCAACGGATCCTGCCAAGCCGGTGCCGGTGAAGCCGACCCCACCCCCTCTGAGGGACTACCAGCGCAAGGCCGTAGACGACTGGCTTGACGCCGGTGGTCGCGGGATCCTCGAGATGGCTACAGGCACCGGGAAGACGTGGGTGGCAATCTCATGTGCCGCCGCAATGCTCGAACGCACGGGGTCCCAACTCACCGTGGTCGCGGTCCCGCAGAAGCATCTGGCAGGGCAGTGGGCTGCCGATCTCAAGAAGGCCTTTCCGACTGCGAAAGTCCTTGAGGCGCACAGCGCGGCGAGCGGATGGCAGACCCGCGTCGCGAAGTGCCTTGCGGACCTCAACAGCGGCCTGCGGGAGCACGTGGTCGTGGTTGCGACCCATTCGACTGCCGCGTCGACGCTTGGCAAGTACATCGCACAGGTAGGTGGATCGGTGCCATCGATCCTGTTCATCGGAGATGAGTGTCACGGATTGGGCGCGAGAGAGTCCAGGAAGGCTCTGGACGAGCGATACGTCTACCGACTCGGCCTGTCTGCGACCCCCGACCGTCTGTATGACGCCGAGGGCACTGCGGTTCTGCATGAGTTCTTTGGCGCTAGCCTCCCCGCGTTTCGGATCGCCGAAGCGCTGAATACGATCGATCCCGTGACCGGGCACACCGTGCTGTGCCCCTACGAGTACCACCCGGTCTTCGTCACCCTGTCGGGCTTCGAATTGGAGGAATACGTCAAGCTGACGCAGAAGATCTACCAAGCACTGATCTACAGCAAGAAGGACTCGACTCCAGACGAGTGGCTGGAGCGGTTCCTCTTCCAGAGGGCGAAGATCACAAAGCGCGCGGGGGCCAAGATCGTCGCGCTCGATCGCATACTGGCCGAGATCGGTGATGACCTGGGCAAGTGCCTGATCTACTGCCTCGATTCCGTGCAGGTGGCCGAGGTCAGCGAGCTGCTCAGCCAGCGGGACGTGGTGTTCAGCCACTTCGACGGCGACGATGAGCTGCCGAAGCGATTCCAGATCCTTGATAACCTCGCGAACGACCGTATCCAGGCGGTGGTCGCGATGAAGTGTCTGGACGAGGGGGTGGACGTTCCGTCGGCCCGTATGGGCATCATCCTGGCGAGTTCGACCAACCCCCGTGAGTTCATCCAGCGCCGTGGACGCATTCTCCGACAGGCGCCAGGCAAGACCTCCGCGGTCGTCTACGACTTTGCCGTCCTGCCGAACGTAGAAGCTTTCGGAGACCCAGCTCTTCGCAAGCTGGAACTCCGGATCTTCCGGCGCGAGCTTGAGCGGATTCAGGAGTTTGCACAGTACGCCCTCAACGCAGGTCGTACCTACGCGAGGTTGATGGAGATCGAACAGGAACTGCGAGATGCGGGCTTTGGATTCTTGGAGGAAGCGAATGAGTAATGCCAACGTCGTGAAGAAGCTTGACCAGCTTGCACCCAACCCAGCGGTGGGCGAGTGCCTGCGGGATCTGTTTCTGTACGAACTTCGCAATCTCGACAAGACATCTCTGCAGTACAAGGAGCAGTACCGCACGGTCTTGGCGCGATACGCAACGCCCTCCGTGCCCGGGGAGCAGGTGACCGACTAGTGCGTATAGCCAGAGTGACTCTGCACAACTACCGCCAGTACCCGGACTTCATGCTCGACCTGAGTGAGGCCGAGGTGGCGCTGATCATCGCGCGAATCGGCACCGGCAAGACCAACCTGCTGAATGCCATGACGTGGTGCCTGTACGGCAAGGAGCTGCTCTTCGATGGGAGCGATTCTGGCCTCGATATGCGAAGTGTCATTCCGTCCGACAGCAACCCGACCTTCGTCGAATTGCGCATCAAGTTCGATGACGGCCGCGAGGCGCTTCTGCTGCGTGAACTCGTCGACCCGATGACACTTTCCGCTGTTCAGAACGGCCCCGGGAAGTTGACCGTTCAAGAGGCCCGGTCGTCCGCGTCCGGATTCGAACCGGTGGCCAATCCGGACGAGTGGGTGAAGCGGTACCTGCCCCAGCGCATCCAGCCGTACTTCCTGATCAACGCCGAACGGGTCATTCAGTTCTCCAGTGACACCGGCGCGCTGCCCGTGCAGAAGGCCGTCCTGCAGATCGCCCAGATAGACACTCTCGAGAGGATGGTTCGTCATCTCGAGACCGTTAGGGCCGAGTACATTCAGGACCTCAAGAAGTACAAGACTGACGCAGAAACAGAGGAGTTGGCCGACAACATCGGTCGACTCGACGGCAGCATCGCGAGCTTGCGGCAGGAGATCGCCGGACATCGCGAGGAGATCGAGTTCCTTGATTCGCAGTTGGTGCAGAACGACGACGATCTGGATCGGCTGAGGCAAAGCTCCGAGACTATCGAGCGCTTCAAGTCACTCGACCAGCGCTATAGGATCCTGAGCGCCGAATACAGTGAGCTCGACAGGCGCCTGAACTCGCAGTACGCGACTCTCGCGCCGTTCATGTTTGCCCACGCCGCCGTCGAGCGTCTGAATGGCGCGATCGCCGATGCGCTGAACAGGAACATCCTCCCGCCGCCAGTCAGCGTGGACTACCTGCGGTCACTGCTCGAGAAGGGCAGCTGCGTTTGCGGATGTGCGCTCGAGCCGGGTTCGGCCCATCGCGCGAGCCTCGAGCAGTCGATTGCCCTCCTGGAGGGCGTCAGTCTGCAGGGACACCGCTTGAACGAACTCCGGGTGCCACTGAGCCTCTTGGAGCGCAGCCGTTCGGATTCGATTACTGCCGTCGACGGGCTGAAGAAGCAGGCCCGGGCGATGCTTGAGGATTTGGAGACCGTCGAACGTGACCTGGACCAGGCGCGTGAAGACGCGGACGGGATCAAGGAAGAGAACGTCCGTGAGCTGCTGTCGGCACGGAGGCGCGCGGAGGACTCGCGTCGCGAGAACCAGAGGCAGTTCGATCGCAAGACAGACCAGCTCGCTGAGGCGAGCAGGACTCGTGATGCGTTGCAGGCCGATCTGAAGCGCAAGCTGAAGAAGCAGGATGCGGGGCATGGCTTGGCGTCCACACTGGAGTTCGTGGATCAGTGCGTCGCAGCTGCGCAGAAGGCCTACGAGGAGATTGCTCTGGAGACGCGGCAGGCGGTCTCGACCAAACTCTGGGAGCTCTTCCGGGTTATGCACTGGGACGCTTCGAAGTACAACGATGCCTCCATCGATGACGGCTATGCGATCCACGTCATTGATAGCAGCAGCAAGCCGGGCGAGCGAGTCGAGGCTCTCGGCACCCTGTCCGACGGAGAAAAGGTCCTGCTGGCCATGGCGTTCAGTCAGGCGCTCGCGGAGGTTTCGGGCTTCGAGTTGCCGGTTGTGTTCGACAGCCCGCTGGTCAAGCTCGACAAGTACTCCAAGGTTCTCGTCGCGGACTCCCTGGTCAAGCACGTGACGAACAGACAACTCGTCCTGCTCATGAAGCCCGGAGAGTACGACGACACCATCGAGAGCTCATTCGCTCCGCGTCATCCGCTCGAATGGGAGCTCGTTTCCGACGGAGCTACGCGTTCGACCACAGCAGTGAGGAAGGTGTAGCGGCCATGGAAAAGGAACAAGCCACTCTCCAGATGGACGACGGCTACCGTCCCGCTTTCGAGCGGATGATGAACGAGCTTGGGATCGAGGACAACAAGCAGGCCTACCTGATGCTCGCCTCTTACGGGTTCTTGATGAACACGCCGGCTACCGACTTCAACAAGAAGTACACCGTGATCAGGGTTTCCTACCTCGGGGTCGAAGACCGCGCGTTGCTCGCTGCACTGGCGATGGAACACGGGTCGCACGAGCCGCCTTCCATGGCAGTCGCCTACCAACTGGCCGAGCGCTACGCGAACGGCGGTATGCAGTTGATCAGCGAGTTGATGGACAGTCCCAAGGGATTTGCGCGCGCCTTTCGCGAGGCTGTGGATCAGGAGCGCGGGACCTGGCAGGCAAGCACCGCTGCAGCGGCCGAGGCTGTTGGGATCGGCGTCGAACTGCCAGAGTAGGGCGCGCCTCACCGGTCGGGCGTGGCTTGCTGCTCATCCGATGATCGGAACACAGGCTGGGGACGCCCCATGGCCCGCATGATCCCTCTTCATATACCCGCAGCGACGCCATCCGTCGCCGAGCGCCAGCTCTTCGACGAGTTCCAGCGTGCCTGCCCGGACGACTGGATCGTTCTGCACTCGCTCGACCTGGCCCGTCGTGGGACGGGGCCGTTCGGCGAGACTGACTTCGTCGTGGTGGCTCCCAAACTCGGCGTGATGTGTGTCGAGGCGAAGACCTATCTGGCCCGCGGCGCCGACGGTCTCTGGATCGTTTCTCCCACGGAGCCGCCCACCTCAAAGAGCCCGTTCCAGCAGGCCGACAACGCGCAGTACCGGATCGGGGACTGGCTCGAGGAGCACCGGCTCCCGCGGATCCTGCTCACCTCCGTCGTGATCGTTCCGGAAATGGACATCCTCAACAAGGACTCGATCGAGTGGGCGCCGTGGCGGCTCATCGACCGCGCGCGCTACCACTCCAAGAGCCTCGAGCTGCTCGTGCGCGACACGTTCGCCGCGCAGGCTCAGGCGCTCGAGAACCCGCCGGTGCCACTCACGCAGGATCTCGCGAACCGCGTCGTCCGGACGCTCCGCTCCGAGATCGAGTGCTACATCAGCCCGAAGGCCCGCATCGCGCAGCAGATCGACGAGGCGCGTCGCTACACCGAGGAACAGTTCCGGGTGCTCGACCAGCTCTCCGAGAACCCGCGCCTGCTCGTCGACGGGCTCGCGGGCACCGGGAAGACGATGCTGGCGATCGAGTCCGCGCGGCGGGCCGTCGGAAGCGGTCGCAAGGTGCTCTTCCTCTGCTTCAACACGCTCCTGTCGGAATGGCTCGTCGAGGAGACCGCCTCGCTGGGCGACGCCTGTACGACCTGCACCATCCATCAGTACATGCAGTCCATCGTCGGCGACGAAGAGCCCGGCTTGCGAGACACGCGGTACTACGAAGAGACGCTGCCCGAGCGGGCGGCCAACGTCCTGGCCAACAGGGTGGGCGCCGGCAAGCCGGCGCCGTTCGACGAGTTGGTCATCGATGAGGCGCAGGACATCCTGCTGAACGCGGACGACCTGATGGTGTTGGACAACGCGCTGGTCGGAGGTCTGCTCCGCGGTCGGTGGCGGTTCTTCGGCGACTTCACCTACCAGGACATCTTCGGCCGGCTTGGCGAAACGCCGCGCGAGCAGCTGGCGCAGATCCTCGGGTTTGATCCCCCGATTGTGAGTCTGCGCGAGAACTGCCGGAACCTGCCGCGGGTATCGCACATGGCCGCGCAGCTCGCCGGCATGGAGGGCTCCGGCTACACGGCGTGCCGCCGCGAGGACGACGGGTTCAACCCGGCGGTCTTCTACTACGACGGCGCCAAGACCGCGCGCAAGGCGCTGGTGGCCGCGCTCGATATGCTCCGGGCGGAGGGCTTCGAGCCGGGGCAGATCGTAGTGCTGTCTCGTCGCAGCGCTGCGAACTGTCTCGCGGCGAAGGTCGACCAGCCGCCTTGGAGCGATCGACTTCGGCCGGTTGTCGAGGCCGGCAGCGGCTACACGGGCTACGACTCCATCTTCCGGTTCAAGGGTAGGGAAGCGCCGGCGATCGTGGTCACGGACATCGACCCGCTGGAGCGCGACGGGCGCTGGTCGCAGGAGGCCGACGCGCGGGCGCTGCTGTATGTGGCTGCGACGCGATCGTTGAGCAGGTTCGTGCTGATCGCGCACGAGGAGTGGAGAGAGCGGCTGGCGCTGGAGCCGATGGACGGTACGGGGCTGGAGATGCGGGAGAGCGGGGAGCGGGATGAGCCGCCGGCCGAGTGAACTCATGCGATGTCCGACCCGCGTGGTAGAAGGGTCTCGACACGCTTTCTGAGGGCGCGTCGGCAGGGGACTGGGGGAGTCATGGTTCGAACATCTACGGCGGAGCGTCACAACTACGTGTGTCCCGCGTGCGGGGACGACCTGTCCGGAGATCCTTCCGGCAGAGGGTTCGTCAAGCACATGAGCAACCGCGACTGCCGATTCGAGGCTGGTGAGCGCGACATCGAGGGCGTTGCGGCGGCGCCGACCTCACCGGCACGGACTCGCGAGGCCTCGGAGGCCGCGCTCGTCGGATTCTCCGGCCGTGGGTTGGAACGGGCGAGCGCGATCTTGGCGCGTGCGGCGACCCCGGAGCGTGTGATGCCGCCCACAGAACTCTTCAACGAAGGCTGGCTGTTGCGCCTGGCGCTGGACTGGTTCGCGAGCCGCCCGGATGTTGGCGGGCCGCTGAGCGTTCCGACGGGCTCGCGCTGGTACTCGGAGGCGCTGCTGCCGTCGCGGTTCGCTGCGCGTACGCGAGGGGATTCCCTCGCCGAGACGCATACGCATGCGGACGGGGCGATCGGCCACTTCAAGATTGGCGATAGCGGCGAGGGCGATCTCGCACTAGACGCCGGCGCGAAGCAGTTCGTCCTCCTGGAGGCGAAGGTCAACAGCAAGCTGTCCCCCGGCGTCAAGAACGCGCCGGGCTTCGACCAAGCAGCACGCAGCGTCGCGTGCGTCGCGCACATCCTTTCCATAGCCGGGGTGCGCCCCGAGCAGATGCCGGGGCTGGGCTTCTTCGTAGTGGCGCCCGCGTCTCAGATTGCGCGGGATAACTTCTCGAACGAACTCCGCAAGGACAGCATCCGGCGGAAGGTAGAGGTTCGCGTCGCACAGTACGAGAGCCGCAAGTACGACGCGTGGCTTGCGGAGTGGTTCCTTCCGGTTCTGGCCGCGATCGAAATCGCGACCGTGAGTTGGGAGGACGTGGCAACGGTGATCGAGTCTAACGATGTAGGCGGCGGCGGCTGGTTCAGGGAGTTCTACGAGCGCTGCCTGTACTACAACCGGCTGACCTAGTGGGCTTCGAAAGAGCGCAGGAGGGTCCCGAAGTGAGGAACTGGCTGACCACGCACTACCCGCACTACGAGCCCGATGTCGAGCCGTGGCACATCTACTTACAGCGGCAGTACAAGCACGCCGTCGACGGAATCGCGGTCGGCGATCGCGTCTTCTTCTACGAATTCGCGACCCGCCGGGCCCGCAAGGATCGGGCGCAGAAGCCAGACGGTGCCCAGGGGGTTGTCAGAGTCGGATTCGTCGCCGGTCCACTCTTCAAGAACACCGAGGGCACGACCGAGTACGACGACGGCGGCGACGCGGAGTGGTGCTGGGAGGTGCCAGCCGATCGGTTCGAGGTAGACGGGTTCGTCGCTCGCGAGCGGCTGTGTGAACTCCTCGGCTACAAACGCAACTACACATTCCGTGGATTCAGCGGCGGTACGGGCGTCAAGCAGATAGGTGCGATGCAAGCGGACCAGCTATTGTCCGCGTTTCGGCGAAGGGAAGCCAAGGATGCGTAGATCGTGCAAGCCGTGCCTAGTGGATGAGTCCGGGGAGCCTTCGCCACTCACACATATCGAGTTCGCAGACGCAGCGATTGCGGAGACGTTCCTTCAGGAAGCACTGGACCGCACTCCTCAGACCCTGCCGGTCGACGAACTCGACTCGTCCTTCGGGCCCCTGATCTCCCTCGGCCGTGAAATCGACCATATCGACAACCTGTTCATCTCTCCCGCCGGCCGTCTCACGATCGTTGAGACGAAGCTGTGGAGAAACCCAGAGGCGACTCGCCAAGTGGTTGCCCAGATACTCGACTACGCGACGCGCGTAAGTACGTGGTCCTACACGGATCTCGAGTCGCAAGCACGGCGAAGCGCGCTTCCTCCGGCTCCGATCGGGAGTGGGTCGCTGTACGACTTCGTTGCCTCGAAGGCACCCGACGAAGTGCTGCCCGAGCCGGAGTTCGTCGATGCTGTCGAGGCCACGCTGCGCGCGGGGAGGTTCATGCTCCTTGTCGTTGGCGACGGCATCCGCGAGAGCATCGAGGCGATGGTGACCGCCCTCCAAGAGCACCCGCAGAAGTTCTTCACATTCGGCTTGGTCCAGTTGCAGGTGTACACGAGCCCTCGCCTGCCCGGAAGCCACCTGATCATTCCGCAGGTCGTCGCCAATACGACAGAGATCCTTCGCTACGTGGTCCATGTTGAGACGACGGGCCAGGCGACAGTCTCAGTCGAGATTGACAACCGGGAACCGGAGAAGGCAACGGCCGGCGCTCGCCACACACTCACCGAAGATGAGTTCCTCGCGAAGGTCCAAGATCCCGAGAGCAAGGCGCTCTTCAAGTGCCTTCTTGAGTTCGGAGCCGACTTGGGCGCTGTGCCGAGTTGGGGGACGTCAAGCGTGTCAATCCGCCTGCCAGACCCTGCCGGAGCCAGAACCCGCTACACCCTCTACGTCCTGACCGCGCTGGGCGGCGTGTACACCGGCTGGATGCTCCAGCAACTGGACGGCGCAGGGCGATCATCCGAGATCGCGGCTGACTACGTCGAGGGAATCTGTCGGATCTTCCCCGGCGTCTCTCCGAGAGTTGGAGCACCTGACTGTTTGTCTCGGACGCTCAGCGCAGCGGAAGTCTCTCAGAACCTGGACGAGTTCGAACAGGCCGTGAGGAATGTCGTCGAACGACTTGGGACGACGGATCCACGCTGATGAAGGAACCCAAGGAGAGGATCCTCGAGATCCTCGGAACGGACTCACTTACGGCCGCTGATTTCCTCGAACGAGCCGCGGGCGTCGGTCTCGGACGCGCAGACGCTCAGGAGGCATTGGAAGCCCTTGTTGCCGGGAAGGTCGTGCACCGCTCCGCACGTGGCATGCACAAGGTGCTGACGGGATTGGTCCCTCCGACTGGGGATCGCGCAGGCCGTGGTGCTGGTCTTGCCGTCGGCCTCCAAGACGCCGGTGGGAGTTCGACCAACTGGACGGACGTGAGGGCCGTGTCCGTTCAGGGGCTCAGAGCCTTCGCAGAGGGCCTAGGTCGCATCACGATCGAGACACCGGCGCGGCACCTTCAGTTCGAGTTCTGGGCCAACGACGAGGGGTTCCACTACGTGCCGGCGAGCACCGACCGGCAGCGAAACCAAGCGTACAAGCACGTACAGAATGTTGTCGCCAGGTACAACGAGAAGCGATCGCTGCGCCCCGGCGACTACCCCGACCTGACGGTCAACGGTTCCTACATTCTCGCGATCATCGGCAGATACGTGCACGACGTCTGAGAGTTCGCTCTACCGATCAATGCGAGAAGCCACCCGAGCTTGGGGGCTACGTCGAGACCGTGTCGCACGATGTGCGCGTGCGGAAGGGACGGTGCCGAGTGCAACTTGTCTGGAAAGTGGACGCCGACCTTCGGCCACATGGTGGCCATGGCATCGACTTCTTCGCCGACGGCAGCCGGGCGGACGGGACACTCGTCGCGGTCATCCTGGGCTTCGAGTGGTTGCATGCCCAGCGGGGAGACGTCGAGGTCCTGATCCGTCCAGCCAACGACCGCTATGGCGCGGACTTCCTGGCTGAGGCGCGCCTCGACATCGAGCGGATGCTGAGCGCCGACGGGCCTCTACCCGACCAGCGGTGGATATCGCAGCGGCTGTTCGTGCACGTGAACGCCTAGTCGGGACGACGTAGTCCTCGGGTTCGACGCCCGGAGGGCGTCCTTGCTGGTACCGAGTTGTGGTCGCCAGGGGGCAGTCAGAGGGGAATCCAGATGGATCCAACGCAGGACACATCGCATCTTGCCGAACCGACGCTCGCAGATCTGCGGGCGGTTGCAGCGTTCACCGAAGCGCTGATGCGCCCAGACTTGCTTGTGGGCACATGGCACGGCGGTGTCCCCGAGCACGAGGGAGGGCCGATCCAGTGGCCGTGGGTTGACTACGTGCCGGTGGTAGACGCATGGGTCGACTCTCTCTATGAGCACCACGTGATCGTCGAGTACGGGGAGCCCGGGTGGAACGAGCGGATGCAGGCGTTTTCCGAGGACCCGAGTCGCCTGCGATCGGCCGACCTGCTCACCGTCCGCAAGGTGCTCACCACAGTCGTGCGTGCGGAGCGATTCGGCGAGGGGGCCATCGAATCAGCGTTCGAAACGGGGCTGGTGCAAACAGCGATGCTCCGGCTGCGCGAGCTTGCCCATGTCTCAGGGTCGTAGGGCCACGCGCAGGGTTCGGCGACCCTTTAGAAATACCTGTCACCCAGATAGGCAATGTACGGTTCGTCTTCAACTCCGGCCAGCAGCCTCATGGCGGCATACAAGTCCTGGTAGGTCATCGACCGGAAGGCGATCCCGTCGGCTGCTGTGAGGCGAGCGAACTCGTCCGTCTCCGCGCGGTGTCTGTTCGCGACCGGTCCCGGTACTTCGTACCAAAGGTAGAGGAGCTCCCAGCTATTGAGAGTCTCGGCTCCGTCTTTGGCCAGCCCGAGGATGTGCTTCAGCAACTGTTCGGCGTGCAGCCAGCGGAAGGTTGCGCCGCCGGCGGTCAGCTGTGAGGCGAGTGCCTCGCAGTACGCGTAGCCGTAGCGTTCCCAGCGGCCCGGCTCCACCCCGAAGTACTTCGCCTTCAGCCCGGGCGTGTGCGCGTGGTACGGCTCGAGGAACTTGGTCTCCACTGCGACGATCGATCGGTCTGCGAGCGTGAGAACCACGTCTAGATTCGGCGGTTCGCCTGGCAGTCCAGTGGGAAACTTGTGCTCGAAGTCGATGACATCGATCGTACAAGGGGTGCCGATCGCCGATGCTAGCGCAGATCGCCTGAGGCTCACCCGCCAATACTCGAAGACGTTGACAGCGAGCGCTGATGACGAATGCAACGCCCTCATCTTGTAGTCAAGTTCGCCCCCACCGCCGCCAGAGAACTGTTTTCGGGTCTCGTCCGACAGGGGCACGAAGAGGTTCTGGCCGAGGGAGTCGACGTAGCCCTTCGCGTCGGGGACGATTCCCCGGGCGCGTGCCCAAGTGAGTTGCCGCTGTCTAGCGGTCATCGCTGGTGTGTTCATCGAATCGGATTCCTTCGGACGGCTTCATGCAGCATATGCCCGATACAACGACCTCCGGGTGTCTAGCCCGAGGGTCAGCGTGGGCTTGCTTCACAGCATGGACGACGCCATCCGCCCTGCTCGCAGCCCCTCAGAGTCCCCGCGATTGCGAGCGAGCCGAAGGGCTTGTGCCCGCTCTTGCGGCAGAGAGGCCAAGGCGGCACTCTAGAGCAGGCGGGGTGCGGCTGCCATACGATCAGCCGTCCCCCTCCAGACGGATCGACATGGAAGAACACCGGGCAGTGGTGCCCAGCGCCATGCATCGTTCGGTCCCCGCAATCCAGCATGAGCCACCCAAGCTGGGGGCGGTGCGGTATCGCGCGCGGGCTGCTCCGCCATGTTGCCAGCATGCATTTGGTCAACAACTATTGAAGCGGCGGGGTACACGACTGACAGATACGCGCGGAGACGTGCCGGGGAGGCGTGGAGGTGCGTGTTGGGCGGATCGGCCCGCCTGGCCGCATCGCGAAGGTCGGCGAATGGAATGACTAGTCGGTGTGAGCAACGCTCGGGAGCCTTTGGTCATCGCCTGTCGCTACGCAACAGGGTTTCCGACTCAACACGAACGGACGTGTTCAGACGATGATCAGACGAGCCGAAGACGGTCGGGCCGACAGGCTTGATGCGCTGCGTGCGGTTCAAGCTGAAGTCGCCGCTGTTCTGAGTCCTGTGTTTGTCGTCGGCGGCTCGGTGCGGGATTCGTTGTTGGGTCGCGAGTTCCATGACCTCGATCTCGCGACACCGCTTCGCCCCGAGGAAACGGTAGAGGCGATTCGGGCGGCGGGACTTAGGCCCTTCGTCTCGGGGCGGAAGTACGGCACAGTCGGGTTCAGGGTTGGCGGACGCCGCGTTGACGTCACGACGTTCCGGACGGTCGCATATGCGCGCGGTAGCCGCGAGCCCGATGTCGCATTCCTCCCTGAACTCGCGGCCGACCTGTCTCACAGGGACTTCACAATCAATGCGGTTGCCTTCGCAACAGGCGAACTGGTGGATCCATTGAACGGTCTGAGCGACCTGCAGGCTGGCGTAGTTCGAGCGCCCGGGAAGCCGAGAGACCGCTTCCTAGAGGACCCGGTTCGCCTGATCCGAGCTGCCCGACTTGTCTCGCAATTCGGCTTCGAGGTCGAGCCAGAGACACTCGCTGCAATGAAGCGTTGTTCTCGCCGCATCCTAGACTCGGCCGTGGAGCGCTGGACTCCGGAGCTGGACGCAATGCTTCAGGGCCCAAACGTTCGCGTCGCGTTTCGTCTGCTGGCGGACACGGGTGTGCTCAAGTTCGTCTTGCCCGACATGCAGATCCAAGTCGGCTACGAACAGAACAGCCCGTATCACGACCGCGACCTCTTCGAGCACACCATGGCGGTGGTTGAAGCCACCGATGCTGGCAATCTCAGCATGCGGTGGGCGGCCTTGCTCCACGACATCGGCAAGCCCTACGCCAGGGTGGAGAAGCCCGGGCGTAGCACCTATGTTGGACATGAGCTGCTAGGCGCCGAGCTCGTAGATCGGATGGCGCTCTATTTGAGATGGTCGCTCGAACGCCGCAGGACGATCACCTCACTGGTGGCTCACCACATGGATGCCGACAGCCCACTCAAGGCGGCGGACGAGTCCGCGAAGCGCGCACGACCGCAACCCGGGAATGCGCCCGAGTGACGCGCTCGTCAGCCTCTGTTCACTCGCTTGTGCGGGCCTTCTAGTGAAAGCAGCAGTGCTTGTACTTCTTCCCGCTCCCACACGGGCACGGTTCGTTGCGGCCCGCGACTGAGCCGATCGAAACGGGCTGCAAGTCCGCGTCGAGTTCGACCAGCCCCAGCTTCGTCCCGGTGAATTGGAGCACTTGCTCCTGACCAAAGGGGCCGGCCGGCATGGCGTTCATCCAGCGAACGCTGTCTGCGGCGTCGTCTGCGAAATCCTCGACCGTCATGGCGACCGCCAACTCTGCTTTGGTTGGATTCGGGTACTGGTATCTGGTGATCGCACCTTCCGATGGGAGCAGGAACATCCCGCCGCCGTTCGTGTGCATGTGTCCGCTGACTCGGCTCCCCGCGTTCCCGAGAGTCTTGCTGCCCAGATTGTGGTGCACGAAGTCGCACAGGTTCTGATACCGGTCCCAGACGTTCTCGTGGCCGGGCGCCTCGGCAAGGCCCTTGACCATTTCGCCCGAACTCATGGTCTTGCGCCGGTCGGCGGATAGGCCTGCCTCAGCGGACAGGGCGCTGAGGTCCGACTGCGATGTCGCGTAGCTGGCGCGCACCATGATGCCGAAGAACTTCTGTCCGCCTTGCAGCCAGTTCTCGCGCGCAAGGGCGGCGGCCGACGAGAGGTCGGCTGATATGCGGTGTATCGCCCCGCTGTTCTCCAGCATGATCCGGGCGAACGAGTATGTGCCATACGGATTGCCCGCTGCAGCCATGGTCAAGTAGCCATCGAGCAAGTAGACCTGCTTCACGATCCACGCAGAACGGAAGTTCTCCGTGTGCAGCGAGCAGAGCTGGTGGATGTGCTTGAACATCCGGACGTCGGATCCGTGCCTTGAATCAAGATCGAGCACCATAGCGGGCTCGGGCCATTCGATCGGCTCCGACGCTCGGGACAGGGCGGAGGCCCTGAGAGCCGCTATCTTCTGCAGGGATGACTCAGTACTCATGTGGGCCTCGCCTTGTCGGACGGACAACTACGTCCGTGAGTGACGGCGCGTCCCTTGAGTATGTTCTACGCGGCCCGTGGAGGGATAATGCCCGAGGCTGCGGCAATCCCGTCTAGTCGGGCGGCCCGTGGGATAGGAATCGTCCGGTGCTCACCCAGCCGGGCGTGTGGCCCTTGGATTCCGCCCTCGTGAGGGAGTGATGACATTGGAGCGCCCATCGGACACGACCTTGCCCTTCTTCGCATACGGCGTCTTCAGGCCAGGTGAGATTGGGTTCTTCCAGCTCAAGCACCTCGTCTCCAGCGCATCGGGACCCTCCAGAGCCGTCGGCGCCCTGAGGATCCGCGATGGGCTCCCGATCCTGGACCCGACACAGGGGAGTACACTCGTCGGTCAACTGCTGGAGTTCGCGCCCGAGTTTGCGGATGAGGCCTACGATCGGATCGCAGCGATGGAGCCAGGCAAACAGTATCGTTGGGGCATCACGTCAGTCGACGGGGTCAAGGCCAATGTGCTCGTCGGCCGCTCACCGCAGAAGGGCAGCGCTCAGAGCGACGGCGCTTGGAGCAGTTGGGACGACCCATTGTTCGTCGAAGGGCTCGACGTAGTCGATGAGGTTCTCGAAGGTAGCGGCGCCTTCGAGTTCGACTTCAAGAATCTCTTCAGGCTACAGATGGCGTATCTGCTCCTGTGGTCATCAATCGAGCGCTACGTGTCCCTCCGGTATCACCTTCGTGGGAATGCGACGGAGAAGGTTGATCACCTTGCGGGCGAATCTGCATTCGCGCAGGCGATTCGGGACCATGTCCGTCGACGCGATGAGGTGCGCAGCGCGGCCGAACCCGATGACAAGTACGTGCTCGACTCCAGCTCACCCAAGAAGTGCCTCGGCTACTACTACCAGATTCGCTCGAACATCACCCATCGCGGCAAGGCGGCATACGACGACTACGATCGTGTCCGGATGGCGCTCGCTGAGCTGCTGCCGATCTTCAGAGCTGCACTCGCGGCGGCTCAGGTCGATGCGGCCCCCGAGCCCGCGCAGGAGCGACGGGCTGGAGCTTAGGTGTCGCACCCCGGGAAGCGTGTCGTGCGCTACGCGCTGTGGCCGCGCGTCGTCAAAGCGGCATCAACGAGCAGTCCTGATGGAGCCGGCGGCCGGACGTGTTGCGGTAGCAGCCGTTTGCGTCCTGCGGGCATTCGGCCCGGAGGACGTTCTGGCGGACTGCGGCTGTTGGCAACAGCCCGCCTGGACGGACTTCTGGGAAGGCCGGCGTCTGCCCCCGGAGTAAGCGTTTGGCTCCCGATCAGGGGTTTGCGGCGTCCACGCGTGAGATGAGTGGCTCCGCGACAATACGGTCGTTCCGCGCCACAAGTGGCACACTACTCTTCTAGGGGGCGGGGAAGTCCGGGGGTTGACGGCGTTCGAGTCGAGAGGGGGAGGCCGCGCCGGTCGGCGCGGTCGCACACACACATGGCGGTCCACAACGCGGCAGGAATCGCGCATTTCCATGCGCGTCAGGACGAGCACAAGTACGCGAAGTTGCTCGATGAAGCGTTCGACGTGGTGACTGGAACTTCGGCGGAGGACTTCTCATGGTGGATTCTGCAGCCTAAGGACCACGTCAGGGCGCGTTTTGACCTCACTCGGGAACTGCTCTGCATCTGGTACCCAGACGGGGAGAAGGTGGACGCGCGCCTCTTCGCGCGCATTCGAACGGTACTGCAACTCCCGGAGTGTCGTGATCGGCTCGATCAGGTCCTAGTAGTGTTGATTCATGATGCGCCGGACGTCGAGACTGCTGAGTTCGTCAAAGGGCACAAGGACTGGATCATCGTCCCCCTTCCTCGAAGGGGGCTGTCGAACTCGCAGCGCGGCAATATGTACATCAGAAGTCGTATCGCCGGTACTGCCGGGCAGCGGAATCTGTTCTCCTGGTCGTCTCCCATCAAACGCGATGCCTACTTCTTCGGTCGGGATGACCTTGTCAACAAGTTGTACCAGCGTGCAACGCAGGACGGTGAGAACTCCGGTGTGTTCGGCCTTCGGAAGACGGGGAAGACCTCTGTCCTGTACGCAGTACAGCGGAGGGCAAGCGGAACCAGCAGCGTGTTCGTGTACTTGGATTGCCAGACTCCGGGTGTGCATGCGCAGCGCTGGTGGGAGCTCCTCGGCGAGATTGCGGAACGCTGGGCGCAGCAGTACGCGGACTGCGGGCTGGGTCTGCGTCCCACGCTGCCAACGAAGTGGACCGAGAGGGAAGCCCCCAAGAAGTTCAGCGAGTTCTGTCGGCACATGCTCAACACCCGAGGCTGCCAAGCGCTGACATTCATGCTGGACGAGGTCGAGTACGTGACCCCGGAGGTTTGCAGCCGGTTCGGGCGCCATTGGGATGAGGACGCCCTGCCCTTCTGGCAGACTGTCCGCGGGGTGGGTCAAGAGACGCACGGAAGAGTGACCTTCTTGATGGCGGGGGTCAACCCACTCATTGCCACCGCAACGCTGCTCGCGGGCCATCCGAACCCAGTCTTCCAGCTCGCTGCCCCCTACTACCTTGAGCCCCTCAGCCGCGACCAGGTGCGGCACATGGTCAGGACCATCGGCAAGTACTCTGGAGTCTCGTTTGATGAGGATGCGTACGAACATCTGCGCGGAACGTACGGCGGTCATCCATTCTTGATTCGACAGGCGTGTGCCGTTGTCTGGGCTGAGAAGGACACCGCGGACGCCTCGACCCGGCCCGGCATCTCGGCAGCCGATTTCGTCACCTCGGCCGCGCGTGTGAGAAGCCGACTCCATGAGCCCGTCAAGGACATCCTGCTCTCACTCGCGTGGTTCTATCCCGAGGAGTACCAGCTCCTGTTGATTCTCGCGGAAGGCGACTCAGGCTTCGTACTCGACTACATCAAGTCCGAAACCAACCGGATGACCCAGTTCGCGGATCTCGGGTTGATTGACTTGTCGTCTGGAGCGTTCCTAGCTGAGGATGTTCGGCACTTTCTGTCGACGGAAGGAGCACTGTATCGTGATCAGATCGCTCCCTTCCTGCGGAGCGAGATTCCGGCCGACCTGTTGCCCGACGTCCCCGACCTTTCACTCCTGAGCGAGCTTCAGACGCTGCAGGCTCAACTCGAAGTGCGTCTACGTCGCACCGTGATCCTGGTCCTCGGCTTCGCGAATGAGTTCAAACCAAGTCGAATCGCCGATGCCATGGTCAAGGGTCTGGCGAAGAACTCCGACTACAAGGAGCCCCGAAGCCTATTCCACGGCAGGACTCCCAGAGACGTCGTGAATGACCTCTACTTGTACGACCTGGGCAACATCGTCGTGGCGAACTGGGGGCACTTTTCCTCGGTCTTTGGCCAGAAGGTCAGGGTGTTCGAGACGAACATCGAGACGGCCAATGTGTCGCGCCGCGGTCCGGGCCACACGAGACCCGTAACGCCCGAGGAAGGTGCTGCCTATCGCAGCGCACACGACTGGCTACTGCTCTGTCTCAAGAGGGCCGACGACGCGCTGCAGGTCTAGGTGTCGCCCAGACCATCGATTCGCCGCGACCAGGTCACCGCGTGCTCCGGCTGGAGGCCAACTGGCCGTTCGGTCGGACTTCCGGGCGTCGGACGGCTTGGCCGACTAGGCACCGTTCTCCTCACAAGATGAGGTAGTGGGTGCCCCGCGGGGCGTTCCACTGGGGTGTCTGGCCCGAGGGGGCGGGCACGGGGCAGAGCAACCCAGGGCGGAGTCCCGAATGACTTCTGACATGGAAGGCCCTATCCTGCGACGGGGGACTCGGGGGGCTCACCCAGCCCGTGGGAGCACTGTCATGCGGTCGGGAGAGTGAGAGTGATCATGAAGGCAACCACTGCGGCAGACACGGCAGACAACAAGCAGCGCGCACTGGAGATCATTGGGTGGTACACGCTCGTCGCGACCGGAACGGGCGCAGTGCCGGTCCCAGCGACCTCGGCGGCCATCGTAGCCAACAACGGGTTCATGCTCGCGCATGTCGGGCTCACGATGGGGAGCACCGTAACCTGGCAGGGCGTCCTGGGTTCCCTCGGGATCGCCGGTACTTTGAACATCGCCGGGCGTGCCGTGTTCGTTGAGGCGGCGAAGGCGCTGAGCTGGGGTAGTGGCAACTTGTGGGCGCTAGCGGCGCTATCCGCGGTGGGCGCAAGCACCGCAGGGCTTCAGACCTACATCGTTGGACTGATGGCTATTGAGATGTGCCAAAACGGCGGGCAGCCGATTGATGTCGCGGAGGCAGCGGCTGTGATAGCGACCGCGAAGGAAGAGTACCCTGGCTTCATCGCGGAGATGAAGAAGGCGAAGCCTCGTGACCCCGGACTTCCGACCGCCGAGGCTCAGACAAGAGTGGAGTCGACACTACCGCCGTCGTCCTCATCGTGACCCTTCCTTGTCACTCGAGAGGATCGGGCAGTGCTTCACGCGGCTAGGCCTCTTGGCGCCTTCACGCCGCCCAACAAAGGCGTCGACCAGAACACCAAGGGTTGGACTTACCTGAGCGGGCACGCGCGTCTGCTCATGCTAGGACGATAGGCGCATCAGGTTCTAACTGCGGCCGAAGTGGACAGTGGGGGTTCTAGGTGAGTATCGAGAGCGAGATGAGCGAGCTTATTGACCGGTTCGAAGCCGCTGCGGAAGGGCTCTTTGAGATCACGGGGCGGTACGGGGGTTCCTTCGAAAACGGCATGTACCGTTGCGCCATCGCGAAGCCGACCAAGCGAATGAGGGCAGCGCTGAGTGCTGACAGAGAGCTACTCATCGTCGCATCCAACTTCGCAGACCAGCAGCAACGTACCGTGAAGTTCGCTAAGCGAGAAATCGACAAATCCAACGGACGGTTCGAGGCGACTGTTGCGATAGTCATACATCCGGATCCGGACGGTAATCAGAAGCTCAGAAACTGGGGACGCGACCAGGGTCTTTCGATTCTTCCTGTCTACGGGTTGCAGGGGCTCAGCACGCCGGACGAACTCGAACGATCTCTGTGCTACGAGCTGTATTCCCACGACTCATTTGACGTGACTGGGCCAGTTTCTGATGACGCAAACTTCTACGGAAGACGGGAAGAGGCGATTGATCTAGCCCGGAAGCTGCAGAAGGGGCAGATTCGTGGCTGCCTAGGAATCAGAAAGGTCGGGAAGACCTCCATAATCAATCGGGTTCTTCGTGAGATTCGCAGTAATCACGACTCGATCAGTCTAATGATCGACTGCTCAAGAGATGACGTCTGGGAGTTGAGCGCGGCGACGTTGCTTGATTCGCTGCGTTCATCGATTGATGCTGCCATCTCCGGGGATGCGCCATATGCGGCGATTGCGCCAGTCTCCAGCCGAGTCGACATTCGAACTGCTCGTGATGGTCTTGAAAAGGCCATTCTCAACTGCAAGCGTCCGCTCGTCTTGGTCTTCGACGAGATTGACTACATCACGCCAGGGAGTCCTACGGGCCCTGCGTGGCGGACTGAATTCAACCCATTTTGGAGGAACCTGCGCTCGATCTACCAAGAGTGCGACAGACAGGGTGTGGCCATGTCTGTTCTTGTCGGAGGTGTGTCCACGTACTGGTTCACCGTAGAGTCGATTGAGGGAATCGAAAACGCCGCCCTGGCCTTCGTTCCGGAGGAGTACCTCAGCCCGCTTGCCGAGGGCGCAACTGTGGCAATGCTAAGGCGGCTCGGAAGAATCGCAGGATTGCAGCTCGAAGACGCGGCGAGTATCGCGATAGCTCGTGCCACAGGCAATATGCCCTACTGGGCTCGCAAGTGCGGGTCATACATCCACCGTCAAATCCAGACAAGCGAGAGACCATGCAAGGTTGGCGTGGCTAGGGTTCAGCCCTTGATTGACGCATTCGTTGAGGAAGAGGGCGCTGCCATAGCGGAAGTCGCTCTACGCCATCTGTTCAGGGTGCACCCTCAGCTGCTTGAGGCGACGACGAGATGCTGTGCCGGAGAGGCCGCTTCGGTTCCTGAACCCCTGAAGCGGGCGCTTAGGCGTTATGGCGTGCTTTCGCCTGCCAACCAGCTCGCTGGAATAATGCTGTCGAAGGCGTTTGCATCGCTACAGTTAGAGGCCGCAGCATGCAACAACGATGGCGTCGCAGCGACCGTGGCCGAGCAGGACGGTCTGGATGAGTGGGCTGAGGAGATTGCCGCCTTGGGCAAACGCAGGAATCTGCTTGAGCGCCGGCTGAGGGATCTCGCTGTCAACTTCATTCGTTTTGACGTCCTGGCCAACGGCAAGCAGTCGGATGTCAAAGAACGCGTTGCCGCTGCACTGCCTGAACCACGGCGGCTGCAACTCCGTCACCTGACGGCAGAGGAAGCACTGGCGAAGTTCAACTGGACCGACTTGGTGAACTTGATCTCACGCGAATGGGCGCTTTTCGAGCGCCTTCTCGGCGACAAGGCATCCTTCATCGCAAGCGCCGACGTCGTCAATGATCGTTTCGATGCCCATGCGAAGGACGCTGACAGGGCGGACTTCGCCCTATACCGCCGATGCCTCGGGCAACTGGAAGAGAGACTCGCAAAGGTGCAGTGAGTGCTCAACAGCTAGAAGAAGCGAAGGACCTGGCCTTCCAGTTGGAGAGACCGCTAGCTGAGCATCGGCTGCTCGAACGAGCGAATACACAACCCCGAGGTCAGGTCGACCCAAGACAGGTCTGACGGTGGTGGCTGGCTCTGATTCCAGACCGGTTCGAAGTTCGCTTATGGTCCAGGCGTGTTGCTCAAGGGCAATGCGTGCAACTTGTGCGAATATGAGGCTACGGACTTCGCGACCCGAGGAGGATCTTCCTTATGTCCGAGAACGAGGAACCGGAAGACAACGAACTGGAAGAGAAGTTCGTTCATGAGCTTCGTGAAGAAGCGGCCAGAAAAGGTATCGACCCAGGACTCTTCACGACGGAGGCTGTGAGGACGGAACGCGTTGGCAAGAGCATCCATGTCAAGTGGAGGGGCTTTGAGGTAAACGTTCCTGCACCGTCACTGGAAGCGCTGGACGCGTGGTTCGACAAGTACGGTGGGGTCATTGTCGGCGCGGTCATAGCGCTCGCAAGCGTCGCTGTCGGCAGGTCAATGCAGGGTGGAACTCCAGTACCTCCGCCCAAGATCTAGTCGATCAACCGGTCTTGTTGGTCGAGGCCGTTCTCGGGAGATGTTTCGCCGGCGGCAAGCGTTACGAGCGGCGTCGTCGATCGGGGACAAGACGTGACACACGCGTGACAATGCCCTTCCACTTGACGGCATGACCTGGAGAACTCCCCGGACTCTTAATCCCCAGGTCATTCCGTCGCTTCCCATACTGGGTTGATCCGCCCCTCGGGTGGACAACCCGAGCCGGCACTCCGGTCTGTGGCCCTCGGGCGCCTCGACCGGAAGCGATGTCAGACCGGTAGGGTACATTCGAGTCGTCATCTGCCGCTACGTGCGGCACGCGGGATTTGAAGAACAGCTTGCAGCCGCGATACCAACTGCTAAAGCGTCATGGGGACCACCCATGGCGGAGACAAGAAGGAGTACGCCATGGAATGGGACGGCGACCTGATCCGCTTCAGCCAAGTGATTCCGGACCCCGACACCGGGCATGCGTGGGTCCTGCGCGCAAATCGTGCGACCGCCGACATGGAGTTCGAGTGCGTGCGCTGTGGACGTATCGAGCGTCTCGTGACGATCAAGCAGTGGAACGGGGCCGTGAGGCACAACTGCGCCCACGTGATCATCAACCACAAGGCGGCGTGGAAGACGGTACTTGGCGCCTGTCCGAAAGCCGGTGCACCGATACCGAAGCTCCATCTGGAAAGCGGCCCGCTGCTGGCGGTCCACGGGGCATACGAGACCGCCTGATGCGCCTCCGGGTTCGGGAATCCGAATCCGACAACTGCGCGTGGCGCCACCCCCGGGGTCGATGACCCGAACACCGTCACTGGTCGAGTGTCCTCGTCGGGTGAGGGGCGCTTCAACCGTCCTGGTGTCGTCGCGTATTGATCGTCCAGAGCGTCCAGAGCGTCCGCACACACCGATCGCCTTGGCGCCTTCCCGGGTCGATCCTCCACACTTTGCGGACGACCTGGACGCTGCGGACGAGAGCTATCGGGGCTCGGGAGGTTTCGGTCTCCTAGCACGTGGACCATGACCGCGGCCAGCTGTAGATCCACCTTTGCCGAGGCGGTCATCGAGCCGAAGAGCTGCTGCGCTTCCCCATTGCCTCCGCCGCCATCGAGTCTGACGCCCACGCGTAGCAGTTCGCGGTAGTGCTCAGGCGACGGTGGCCGAGCACCCGAGATACGCCGATCAGCGTCGCTCCGTTGGCGAGAAGCTCAGTCGCACAAGAATGCCGGGCGGCATGTGGCGAGACATGGCCGATGCCGCTCCTTTCGCCGTAAAGCCGCATGCTCCGTCGCACGGCGTTGGAGTGCAGAGGTTGCCCC
>Ga0209540_10000512_pt1 | contig 36326 bp, 29 predicted proteins | sample BarGraIncu01121A_FD_184501 | JGI IMG/M metagenome (GOLD analysis project Ga0209540, IMG submission 184501) | Arctic peat soil microbial communities from Barrow, Alaska - Barrow Graham LP Incubations 011-21A (SPAdes) (version 2) | ecosystem: Environmental > Terrestrial > Soil > Wetlands > Peat... | reverse complement strand
AAATTGCCGATGTAGCTCAGTTGGTCAGAGCAGCTGATTTGTAATCTGCAGGTCGGGGGTTCGAATCCCTTCATCGGCTCTTGAAAGATTTGTAAATGTGTGTCTTAGGAGTTAGATACTGTTTATAAGGGGGAGATACCAAAGCGGCCAACTGGGGCAGACTGTAAATCTGCTGGCGAATGCCTTCGTAGGTTCGAATCCTGCTCTCCCCACTTAAAACAGTAAAAGACCGTAACTTAATTTAAAATTGGATGAGTTTACGGGTCTCTTTGGACGATATCAGGCGGGAGTAGCTCAGTTGGTAGAGCATCAGCCTTCCAAGCTGAGGGTCGCGGATTCGAGTTCCGTCTCCCGCTCACTTTTTGAGGCCAGAGTAGCTCAGGGGTAGAGCACTTCCTTGGTAAGGAAGGGGTCGGGGGTTCAATTCCCCCCTCCGGCTCAACAGGAATTTAGATATAAAATTGATTATAAGATAAACTTAATTTAATACGCTTGGAGTTATGGCAAAAGAAAAATTTGATAGGTCGAAACCGCACGTGAATGTTGGTACAATTGGTCACGTTGATCATGGCAAGACCACTTTAACGGCAGCGATCACTATGGTCCTTGCCAAAAAGGGTCTCTCTGAAATCAGGGATTTTGACTCAATTGATAATGCTCCTGAAGAAAAAGAAAGGGGTATTACCATTAATACTGCTCATGTTGAGTATCAGACATCGAAACGTCACTATGCGCACGTTGACTGTCCCGGACATGCTGACTATATCAAGAATATGGTTACAGGCGCCGCTCAGATGGACGGTGCAATTCTCGTAGTTGCTGCTGATGATGGTCCAATGCCTCAGACACGTGAGCATATCCTGCTCGCTCATCAGGTTAACGTACCTACTGTGCTTGTATTTATGAATAAGGTAGATTTGGTTGATGATGAAGAGCTTCTTGAACTCGTCGAAATGGAAGTTCGCGAACTTCTGAATTTTTATAAATTTGATGGAGACAATGCTCCTATTATCCGTGGCTCTGCACTAGGTGCAATGCACGGCGAAGCTAAATGGGAAGAAAAGGTAATGGAACTGATGGATGCAGTTGATTCATACGTACCAATACCTCCACGTGAAAATGAAAAACCTTTCCTTATGCCGGTTGAAGACGTATTCTCGATTACAGGTCGTGGTACTGTTGCAACAGGTCGTATAGAAACAGGTGTAGTTAATACAGGTGATGAGCTTGAACTGATCGGACTCGGTGCAACCAAACGTAAATCAATATGTACTGGTGTTGAGATGTTCCGTAAGATACTCGATAGAGGAGAATCTGGCGATAACGTTGGTCTTCTTCTTCGTGGTGTCGATAAGAAAGAGATTAAAAGAGGTATGGTGCTTGCTAAACCAGGTTCAATTACTCCTCATACAAAAATACTGGCTGAAGTATATGTTCTTAAGAAAGAAGAAGGTGGACGTCATACTCCGTTCCATAATAAATACCGTCCTCAATTTTACGTAAGAACACTTGATATCACAGGTGAGATTACACTTCCTGAAGGAACAGAAATGGTTATGCCTGGTGATAACGTTTCAATCACGATTGACCTTATCTATCCGGTTGCAATAAATGTTGGGTTACGTTTTGCTATCCGTGAAGGTGGCAGAACAGTAGGAGCAGGACAGGTAACAAAGATTTTGGAATAACAGGTTTTGGATATATTGTTTTTGTGTAAGGAATGGTCGCGACCATTCCTTACAGCAAAAACAAAATATACGGGTGTAGCTCAGTTGGTAGAGCACTGGTCTCCAAAACCAGGTGTCGGGAGTTCGAGTCTCTCCTCCCGTGCAAAATTATTAGTACTATGAATATAAAAGGATATTTTCAGGAATCATACACAGAACTCGTTCACAAGGTTACCTGGCCAACTTGGAGTGAACTTCAGAACAGCGCAGTTTTAGTAATGATTACTTCACTGATATTTGCACTGATCGTTGCCGGGATGGATTTTGTCTTTCACAAAGCAATGTCATTCATTTACAGTTTATTATACTAAACATGAGAAGTTCCAATGAGTGAGAATGTAAAGAAGTGGTACGTGCTTCGGGCTATCGGCGGAAAAGAAAAGAAGGTTAAAGAGTATATCGATAGCGAGATTGCACGTCTTAAACTCGGAGATTTTGTATCACAGGTTCTTATTCCAACCGAAAAGGTTTATCAGATAAGAGCTGGTAAGAAAATCAGTAAGGAGAGAACGTTCTTTCCCGGATATATTCTTATTGAAGCTGTTCTTACTGGTGAGATACCTCACTTATTAAGAAACGTACCTAACGTAATCGGATTTCTGGGCTCAAAGGATGGTGAACCTGTACCACTAAGAAAACCTGAGATTAATCGTATTCTTGGAAAAGTTGATGAGCTTAATGCAAGCGATGAGGAGTTGAATGTACCATTCTTTGTAGGGGAATCGGTGAAAGTTATCGATGGTCCGTTCAATAGCTTTACCGGAATAATTGAAGAGGTAAATGATGAAAAGAAAAAGCTTAAAGTGATGGTTAAAATATTTGGCAGAAAAACGCCTCTTGAACTAAGCTTTATGCAGGTTGAAAAAGAGAATTAACAGAAGATATTGATAGTTGTAATATTCATAATGCTTCCTGAATAACTATCAAGGTCTCGCAATTAAATAAGCAAATTTAAAATTATGGCAAAAGAAGTTGCTGGACTTATCAAGTTACAGATTCGTGGCGGAGGAGCTAATCCATCTCCACCAGTAGGGCCTGCTTTAGGTTCTAAAGGTGTGAATATTATGGATTTCTGTAAGCAATTTAATGCGAAGACTCAGGACAAGGTTGGAAAAGTAATCCCGGTTGTAATAACAGTTTATAGCGATAAATCGTTTGAATTTGTTACTAAAACACCCCCGGTTGCCGTTCAGCTTCTTGAAGTTGCTAAAGCGAAGAAAGGTTCTCAGGAACCTAACCGAGATAAAGTAGCCTCACTTTCCTGGGACCAGGTCAAGACAATTGCTGTGGATAAAATGGAGGACTTAAACTGTTTTACAGTAGAGTCCGCAATGCGAATGGTAGCTGGTACAGCCAGAAGTATGGGAATCACCATTAGAGGCGAATTCCCGGTAAAATAATTAATTAGGAGAAAAAATGACTAAACTTACCAAAAACCAGAAGTTTGCCCTTGAAAAACTCGATAAGGACAAACTTTATACATTGAAAGAAGGTTCAGCTTTGGTTAAAGAAATGACTAAAACCAAGTTTGATGCTTCAATCGATTTAGATGTAAGGTTAGGTATAGATCCAAGGAAATCCAATCAGATGGTCCGCGGCGTTGTTTCACTCCCTCACGGAACAGGTAAAGAAACACGTGTACTCGTGCTCTGCACCCCCGATAAGGAAGCTGAAGCAAAAGAAGCAGGAGCTGATTTCGTTGGTCTTGACGATTTTGTCGAAAAGATCAAAGGTGGTTGGACAGATATGGATGTTATAATAACCATGCCATCTGTAATGGGAAAGGTCGGTCAGTTAGGTCGGATACTCGGTCCCCGCGGACTGATGCCGAACCCAAAGAGTGGTACTGTTACTATGGAAATTGGGAAGGCTGTTAAAGAAGTGAAGCAGGGGAAGATTGATTTCAAAGTTGATAAATCAGGAATCATTCATGCCTCAGTCGGAAAAGTCTCATTCGAGCCTCAAATGATCGTCGAAAACGCAAGAGAGTTTATCTCAATGGTAAACAAACTCAAACCGGCTGCTGCCAAAGGTACCTACATCCGTAGCGTATTTATTTCCAGCACAATGAGCCCGGGTGTTAAGATCGATCCAAAAGGTCTTGATGATTAATTAGTAAAGTTAAAACTTGAAAGAAAAATGAGACGGGAAGAAAAAAATGCTATCATAGACAGCCTGACTGAGAGATTAAAAGAGTACAGCCACTTTTATCTGACTGATACTGCTCAGCTTAATGCCGCTGATACAAGTGATTTAAGAAGAAAATGTTTTGATAAGGACATAAAACTTGTTGTTGTTAAAAACACTCTGCTTAGAAGAGCACTAGAGCAGTCTAATGGAAACTTTGAAGAACTTTATCCGGTTCTTGAAGGTACTACGTCCATCATGTTTACACAATCCGGAAATGTTCCTGCAAAACTTATTAAGGAATTCCGTAGAAAACATGATAAACCTGTGCTTAAAGGCGCATACGTTCAGGAATCAGTTTATGTTGGTGAAAATCAGCTGGAAGCTTTAATTTCAGTTAAAACCAAGCAGGAACTTATCGGTGATGTTATTATGCTTTTGCAGTCACCTGCTAAACGTGTTATTGGTGCCCTGCAATCAGGTGGAACTAAAATTCATGGTGTTCTTGAAACACTATCAAAGAGAGAAGAATAATTATATTATAATCAAATTAAAAAATCGATAAACATGGCAGATCTTAAGAAATTTGCAGAAGAACTTGTTAATTTATCTGTAAAAGAAGTAAACGAACTGGCTAAAATACTTAAAGATGAGTATGGCATTGAACCTGCTGCAGCTGCAGTAGCTTTTGCCGGCCCTGCAGCTGGTAGCGATGCCCCTGTTGTTGAGGAGAAATCAACCTTTGATGTTATTCTCAAAGCAGCTGGCGGTCAGAAATTACAGATTGTTAAACTTGTTAAAGACATCACCGCTCTTGGACTGAAAGAAGCTAAAGCATTAGTTGATTCTGCACCAGCTCCAGTTAAAGAAGGTGTTTCTAAAGAAGAAGCTGAAGCTATTAAGAATCAATTAGTAGAAGCAGGAGCTGAAGTTGAACTTAAATAAGTTATACCTGATTACCGGGTTATAGGTTTAGTCCCGATTTTCGGGACTAAGCCTTTTTGTTCTTTAAATAATAAGTTCACTTAATCTTTTAATAAATGTCCTCAAAAAATACCGAAAGAATAAGTTTCGCATCCAGAAAAAACCAGCTCGATTACCCTGATTTTCTGGAGATTCAGTTGAAATCATTTGGTGAGTTTTTTCAACTCGGAACTACTCCCGAAAACAGGAAAAGAGAGGGTCTTTTTAAGGTCTTTACAGAAAACTTTCCAATAACTGATACCAGGAACAATTTCGTTCTTGAATTTCTGGATTATTATATTGACCCTCCACGTTATACAATAGAAGAATGTATTGAACGCGGACTAACATTCAGCGTTCCTCTCAAAGCAAAACTAAAACTGTATTGTACCGATCCTGAACATGAGGATTTTGATACAGTTATCCAGGATGTTTATCTTGGAACCGTTCCATACATGACAGAACGTGCTACGTTCGTTATCAACGGTGCTGAAAGAGTAGTTGTTTCTCAGTTACACAGATCCCCAGGGGTCTTCTTTGGTCAAAGCATTCACGCAAACGGCACAAAACTCTATTCTGCAAGGATCATTCCTTTCAAAGGATCGTGGATAGAATTTGCTACCGATATAAATAATGTGATGTATGCTTATATCGACAGGAAGAAAAAACTGCCGGTAACAACTCTCCTCCGCGCTATCGGGTTCGAAAGCGATAAGGAGATTCTCGAGATTTTTAACCTTGCTGAAGAACATAAAGTTTCAAAAACAAATATCAAAAAACTCGTCGGACGTAAACTGGCTGCCAGGGTACTGAAAACATGGGTTGAAGACTTTGTCGATGAAGATACGGGCGAGGTTGTTTCAATTGAAAGAAATGAAGTAATCCTCGACAGGGAAACGGTTATCGAATCGGAACATGTCGATATGATAGTTGATTCAGGTGCAAAAGCTATCCTTTTGCATAAGGACGATACTACCCTATCGGATTATGCAATAATATATAATACTCTTCAGAAAGATCCATGTAACTCTGAAAAAGAAGCAGTTATCTATATCTACCGTCAGCTGCGTAACGCTGAACCACCGGATGAGGCCACAGCCCGCGATGTTATTGACAAACTGTTCTTCTCCGATAAACGATATGATCTTGGTGAAGTAGGTCGTTACAGAATTAACAAGAAACTGGGGCTTAACACCGAAATGAATGTTAAGATTCTGACCAGGGAAGATATTATTAAGATCATCGGTTACCTTATTGAACTTATTAACTCAAAAACCGACATTGATGATATCGACCACTTAAGCAACAGAAGGGTTCGTACCGTTGGTGAACAGTTATACTCACAGTTCGGAGTTGGTCTTGCCCGTATGGCACGTACAATCCGTGAGAGAATGAACGTAAGGGATAATGAGGTGTTCACACCTGTTGACCTGATTAATTCAAAAACTCTTTCTTCGGTTATCAACTCTTTCTTCGGGACAAATCAGCTGTCGCAATTTATGGATCAGACCAACCCGCTTGCTGAAATGACTCACAAACGTCGTCTGTCAGCTCTCGGACCCGGAGGTCTTTCACGCGAAAGAGCTGGATTTGAAGTACGAGACGTTCATTATACCCACTATGGTCGTCTTTGCCCTATTGAAACTCCGGAAGGACCTAACATCGGTCTGATTTCATCACTTTGTGTGTATGCTAAAATAAATACTCTTGGATTTATCGAAACACCTTATCTTAAAGTTAAAGATTCTCAGGTTGATTTCAGTGAAGAGGGTATCATTTGGCTTACAGCAGAAGAGGAAGAAGAGAAAATGATTGCCCAGGCAAATGCCCCGTTGTTGAAGGACGGACATTTTGAAAATCTTAGGGCAAAATGCAGATACGAAGCTGATTATCCATTTGAAGAAGTCTCTAAGGTTGACCTTATGGACGTTGCTCCAAACCAGATCGCTTCTATAGCTGCATCACTTATCCCATTCCTTGAACACGATGACGCTAACAGAGCACTCATGGGATCTAACATGATGCGACAGGCTGTACCTCTTATTAATCCCGAAGCTCCTATAGTCGGAACAGGATTGGAAGCTCAGGTTATAAGCGACAGCCGCATTCTTTATATGGCAGAAGGCGACGGAGTGGTAGAATTTGTTGATTCTAATGAAATTGTTATAAGATACACTCGTACCGATGAAGAGAAATTCGTAAGTTTTGATGATGACATCAGACGTTATACTCTTCCAAAGTACAGGAAAACTAACCAGAATACCTGTATCAACCTGATCCCAATTGTAAGAAAAGGTGAAAAAGTTATTAAAGGACAGGTACTTACAGAAGGGTACGGAACCAAACACGGTGAGCTGGCTCTGGGAAGAAACCTTAAAGTGGCGTTCATGCCATGGAAAGGCTATAACTTTGAGGATGCTATCGTAATCTCTGAAAAAGTTGTTCAGGAAGATTACTTTACTTCAGTACATATCGATGAATACCAGCTTGAAGTACGTGATACCAAACGAGGTCTTGAAGAACTTACTTCAGATATTCCAAACGTAAGCGAGGAAGCAACAAAGAATCTTGATGAGAATGGTCTTATCAGAATCGGTGCCCACATCAGACCGGGTGATATACTCATTGGTAAAATTACACCAAAAGGTGAATCAGATCCTTCTCCCGAAGAAAAACTGTTACGGGCTATTTTCGGTGATAAAGCAGGTGATGTAAAAGACGCTTCTCTGAAGGCAGGTCCTTCTCTCGAAGGTGTTGTTATTAATAAAAAGCTGTTCACAAGAGCTATCAAAGACAGAAAAGCAAAAGCTGTTGAAAAACCTTTGCTTGACAAGATCGAAACTGAGTTCAACAGAAGTGTTGATGAACTCAAAACAAGACTTGTAGATAAGGTATTCATCCTGGTTAATGGTAAAACATCACAGGGGGTTAAAGACTATCTTAATGTTGATGTAATTCATAAGGGAAGTAAATTCACGCTGAAACAGCTTCAGGAGGTTGATTTTCTGAACGTTAACCCAGGCAAGTGGACTACCGATAAGAAGAAGAATGACAGTATTAAACAACTTCTTCATAATTATATTCTTAAGTATAAGGAGATCGATGGTACTTACAAGCGCAAGAAATATAATATTACTATCGGCGACGAGCTGCCGGCAGGTATTGTACGATTAGCAAAAGTATACATTGCCAAGAAACGTAAAGTAAAGGTAGGAGATAAGATGGCTGGTCGTCATGGTAACAAAGGTATCGTTGCCAGGATTGTACGTGCAGAGGATATGCCTTTCCTTGAAGATGGTACTCCGGTTGATATTGTTCTGAATCCTCTTGGTGTTCCTTCGAGGATGAACCTTGGACAGATTTACGAAACTGTTCTTGGATGGGCCGGTCTGAAACTCGGACTTCAGTTCTCAACCCCTATTTTTGATGGTGCTACAATTGATCAGATCAATTCTTATACTGCAGAGGCAAAACTTCCGAAGTTTGGAAAGACCTACCTTTATGATGGAGGTACCGGTGAAAGATTCGACCAGCCTGCTACCGTAGGCGTAATATATATGCTTAAACTTGGCCACATGGTTGACGACAAAATGCATGCCCGTTCAATCGGACCATATTCACTCATTACACAACAGCCTTTGGGCGGTAAAGCTCAGTTTGGAGGTCAGCGTTTTGGTGAAATGGAAGTTTGGGCACTCGAAGCTTTTGGTGCTGCTCATATTCTCCAGGAAATACTTACAATTAAATCTGATGATGTTGTTGGCCGTGCCAAAGCATACGAAGCAATTGTAAAAGGCGAACCAATGCCTGCTCCTGGTATTCCCGAGTCTTTAAACGTTCTTTTACACGAACTCAGAGGACTTGGACTTAGCATTATACTTGACTAAGTATTTTGCAAAGTTTTGAATTTTTAGTTTTAGAATAAAAAAATATTCAGCATATGTCATTCAGAAGAGATAACAAAACAAAGTCCAGTTACTCAAAAATCTCAATAGGCCTTGCTTCACCCGAAGAGATACTTGATCGTTCAAGTGGCGAAGTACTGAAGCCGGAGACAATTAATTACCGTACATATAAACCTGAACGCGATGGATTATTCTGCGAGAGGATATTTGGCCCGGTAAAAGATTATGAGTGCCATTGCGGAAAATACAAAAGAATCCGTTATAAAGGAATCGTTTGCGACCGTTGTGGTGTTGAGGTTACAGAAAAGAAAGTACGTCGTGAAAGGATGGGGCATATCTCACTTGTGGTGCCTGTTGCTCATATCTGGTATTTCCGTTCCTTACCAAACAAAATCGGTTATCTGTTGGGCCTTCCAACGAAGAAACTTGATTCTATTATTTATTATGAGAGATATGTCGTTATTAACCCAGGAATAAAAGCGGTTGATGGTGTTAAATATCTTGATTTCCTGACAGAGGAAGAATACCTCGAGATCACAGAATCTCTTCCAAAAGAAAACCAGTATCTGGAAGAAAACCATCCCGATAAATTTGTTGCCGATATGGGTGCTGAAGCTCTTTATAAACTTCTCAGCCGTATCGATCTTGATGAAATGTCTTATTCACTTCGTCACAGAGCAAATACTGAAACCTCCCAACAGCGTAAAAATGAGGCACTTAAACGCCTTCAGGTTGTGGAAGCTTTCAGAGATTCAAAACATATCAACAAACCTGAATGGATGATCATTAAGGTTGTTCCTGTCATTCCACCAGAATTGAGGCCTCTTGTTCCTCTCGATGGCGGACGATTTGCAACAAGTGACCTTAACGACTTGTACAGAAGGGTTATTATCAGAAACAATCGTCTTAAAAGACTTATTGAAATTAAAGCTCCGGAAGTTATCTTACGTAATGAAAAACGTATGCTTCAGGAAGCAGTTGACTCTTTATTCGATAATTCAAGGAAAGCAAATGCTGTAAAGACTGATGCTAACCGTCCTCTTAAATCACTTAGTGATAGTCTTAAAGGGAAACAGGGAAGGTTCCGTCAGAACCTGCTCGGAAAACGAGTTGACTATTCAGCACGTTCCGTTATTGTCGTAGGTCCCGAACTTGGCCTTCACGAATGCGGTTTACCAAAAGACATGGCTGCCGAACTTTACAAGCCATTCATTATCCGTAAACTTATCGAACGCGGTATTGTAAAGACAGTTAAGTCAGCTAAGAAAATAGTTGACAGAAAAGATCCTGTAGTTTGGGATATTCTTGAAAATATATTGAAAGGTCATCCGGTTCTGCTAAACAGAGCTCCGACCCTTCACAGGCTTGGGATTCAGGCATTTCAGCCAAAACTTATTGAAGGAAAAGCAATTCAGCTTCACCCATTGGTCTGTACAGCTTTTAACGCTGACTTCGACGGTGACCAGATGGCTGTTCACCTTCCTCTTGGCAACGGTGCAGTACTCGAGGCCCAAATGCTTATGCTAGCTTCACACAACATCCTTAACCCGGCTAACGGTGCTCCAATCACAGTTCCTTCACAGGACATGGTCCTTGGACTTTATTATATTACCAAAGGAAGAAAGAGCACAGAAAAAGACAAGGTCAGGGGAGAAGGTCTTATTTTCTATTCTCCTCAGGAAGTTAATATTGCCTATAATGAGGGAGTGATCGATTTGCACGCTCATATTAAAGTAAAAGTTAACGACAGGATAAATGGTGAGTATGTTAATCATTTACTTGAAACTACTGTCGGTAGGGTAATTTTCAATCAGTTTGTACCAGCTGAAGTTGGTTATATAAATGATCTGCTGACAAAAAAATCATTAAGGGATATAATCGGACGCGTTCTTAAACTTGCCGGTACTGCAAAAACAGCCGACTTCCTCGATGCCATTAAAAATCTTGGATTCTATTCTGCTTTCAAAGGCGGACTATCCTTTAACCTCGATGATGTTATCATTCCTGCAGAGAAAGAAAAATTTGTTGCTGAAGGATATGAGCAGGTTGAAGAGGTGATTAGTAACTACAGTATGGGATTCATTACCAACAATGAGCGTTATAATCAGATAATTGATATATGGACACACGTTAATGCGAGGCTTACCCAGACTCTGATGAAGCAGCTTTCTACTGACAAACAGGGATTTAACTCTGTTTACATGATGCTTGACTCAGGTGCAAGGGGTTCAAAAGAGCAGATACGTCAGCTTTCAGGGATGAGGGGTCTTATGGCAAAACCTCAGAAATCAGGTGCATCAGGATCTGAGATCATTGAAAACCCGATTCTTTCAAACTTTAAGGAAGGATTATCAGTTCTTGAGTATTTCATTTCAACTCACGGAGCTCGTAAAGGTCTTGCAGATACAGCCTTAAAGACGGCAGATGCAGGTTATCTTACCCGTCGTCTGGTGGACGTTTCACAGGATGTTATTATCAATGAAGAAGACTGCGGAACACTCAGGGGTCTGATTGCAACTGCGATCAAAAAGAATGAGGAAGTTGTTGAATCATTATACGAAAGAGTTCTTGGACGTACTACCGTTCATAATGTTTACCATCCTCTTACCGGGGAATTGATCATTGAATCAGGACAGGAACTTACTGAAGACCTGGCCAGAAAAATTGAAGATTCTCCGATTGAACAGGTTGAGATACGTTCGGTTCTTACATGCGAATCCAAAAAAGGAGTATGTGCAAAATGTTATGGACGTAACCTTGCTAACGGCCTGATGGTTCAGAAAGGTGAAGCTGTTGGTGTAATTGCTGCTCAGAGTATCGGAGAGCCTGGTACACAGCTTACTCTTCGTACATTCCACGTTGGAGGTACTGCATCAAATATTACTACTGAGTCGAGAATCATTGCACGTTACGGTGGTATTGCTGAAATTGAAGAGATCAGAACAGTTCCCAAGAAGGACGCTGAAAAAGGTGAAATAGACATAGTGATCGGTCGTCTTGCTGAGTTAAGAATCGTTGACAAAAAAACCGGTATTGCACTTACTACTCATACAATTCCTTATGGATCAAAACTTTATATCAAGCCTGGACAAGAAATTGAGAAAGGCAAACTGATCTGCGAATGGGATCCTTTTAACGCCGTCATCATTTCTGAAATGTCCGGGAAAATAGGATATGATTTCCTTATTGAAGGCGTTACTTTCCGTGAGGAATCTGACGAACAGACTGGATTTAAAGAGAAAGTTATTATTGACAGCAGGGACAAGACAAAGAACCCGGCTATAAAAATATTAAATCCAAAAGGCGAAGAGCTCAGGCTTTATAACCTTCCTGTCGGAGCTCACCTTGTTGTTGAAACTGATAAGCCGGTTGAAGCTGGTGAAGTACTCGCTAAAATTCCAAGAGCGATTGGTAAATCGGGCGATATAACCGGTGGTCTTCCACGCGTTACAGAACTATTCGAAGCACGTAACCCATCCAATCCGGCTGTCGTATCGGAGATTGACGGTGAAGTTACATTCGGAAAAATTAAGAGAGGTAACAGGGAAATTTCGATCAAATCAAAAGCTGATGAAACAAAGAAATATCTTGTGCCACTTTCAAAACAGATCCTGGTTCAGGAAAATGATTATGTGAAAGCAGGCGTTCCTCTTTCAGACGGTGCAATTACTCCATCAGATATTCTGGCCATTAAAGGGCCTACAAAGGTTCAGGAATATATTGTTAATGAGATTCAGGAAGTCTATCGATTACAGGGAGTTAAGATTAATGATAAACATTTTGAGATCATTGTCCGCCAGATGATGAGGAAGGTTGAAATCGTAGACCCGGGTGATACTAAATTCCTCGAACGTCAGGTTGTAGATAAACTTGAATTCATGGATGAGAATGACTGGATTTATGGAAAGAAAGTGATTATTGATGGTGGTGATTCTCAGACACTTCGTCCGGGCATGATTATCTCCGCACGCAAACTCAGGGATGATAACTCAGTACTGAAACGCCGTGACCTGAAGGTTGTGGAGGCAAGGGATGCTATTCCGGCAACATCAAGTCAGGTTTTGCAGGGTATCACAAGAGCTTCACTTCAGACAAAGAGCTTCTTCTCAGCTGCCTCGTTCCAGGAAACAACAAAAGTTCTGAACGAAGCTGCAATTCTGGGTAAGGTAGACAGACTCGAAGGACTGAAAGAAAACGTTATTGTTGGTCATCTTATTCCTGCTGGTACAGGTCAGCGCCAGTATAATGGCATTATCGTTGGGTCACTTGAGGAATATGAGAACCTTGTAGGTGTCAATCAGGAAACAGTTGCCGATACAGCGGCTAAATAGGACTAATAATATAAGTCTATGACAGATCCCAAGAACCCAACACAGATCAGTATTGAACTGAACGAAGAAGTTGCTCAGGGAACATACTCAAACCTTGCAGTTATTACACATTCTGCTTCTGAATTCGTAATTGATTTTGTAAGGATTATGCCCGGAATACCTAAAGCACAGGTAAAATCAAGGATAATCCTTACACCTGAACATGCAAAAAGACTTGTTGCAGCACTCCAGGATAATATCGATAAATACGAATCAGTTCATGGAATAATTAAAGAAGTAAAAGGCTCCGGGCCGGCATTGCCATTAAGTTTTGGTGGTCCGACAGCTCAGGCATAAAATATTTGGTTACTTTATCCGTTTATTTGTATTAACCGCATACGATAATATTAAAATGAGAGGAAATATTTTTCGAAAAATCCTTATTATAGTGTTAGTTATTGTGCCTGTATTCTCCGATTCAGGTTGTAAGAAGCAGGCCAAATGCGGTTGTAATGGTGATGTTTTGTCTTCACTGATAAAAGAACGTGCTACGGTATATTATACTTCAGGTACAAGTATAACTTTTATGACATTAATTGATCCTTATTCAACATACAATTTCTGTAATCCAGGTGAAATGTTCCCAAAATTCACGAACTTTAAATCAGGTGATATACTTGAGATAACCGGGAAAGTTTACTGGGAATGTAGCTTTCTTTATCAGTCAAGTAATTCTTCTTATCAGTCCCTTTATAAGGTTTATATGTGTCAGGTTTCTGATGTCGTTAGTAATCCTTATGGGAAGAAATAATTATTTTGATTTTTTTCGTTTACCCCAACCCTAAAAAGGGAGTGAAAAAAATCAAAATACTCTCCTGGGAAATTGGCTTAATATATTGATTTTCAAGTTATTTTTATTGCTTTACTTCTCATGGCTCTATGTCATGATTATTTATTTGGGGATTTTTGTATATTTCAGAAAAATTCACCGATGAGTCAATACAGAATTTCTTTTGCAGGAGCAGGAAGGGTGGCAGATGCTTTATGCAGAGAGCTGTATAATGCCGGTTGTAAAATCGATCTGATTGTCTCTCAAAATGAAATAAATGGCCATCTGCTTGCTGATTCCTGCCGGAGTAAATGGTCACCGGACCTTATTTTCCCCAATACCACTGATATTTTAATTGTTGCTGTACCCGACCAAACATTAAAGTCTGTTCTGGACAATATTGTTTGCAGTAAAGATACCCTGGTTGTACATACAGCAGGTAGTTTCGGTCTTGATATTTTTCCTGAATCTATAAACAAAAAAGCTGTTTTTTATCCTTTGCAGACCTTTTCAAAAGATCGAAAGGTTGATTTTAAAAATCTTCCTTTCCTGATAGAATCTGCGGAAAATGATTCTTCTGAATTATTAAAGAACCTTGCGGAATCTATAGGTGGGAAAGCTCATTTTGTTGATACTGAGCATAGAAAGATGCTTCATCTTGCAGCTGTATTTACCTCTAATTTTACCAATTATATGCTTACAGTGGGGAAGGAAGTAACTTTAAAAGCAGGTTTTTCATTTGACTTACTTGAACCATTAATAATAGAGACCATCTCGAAAGCCATAGAATCAGGACCTGAAAACTCACAGACAGGACCCGCTATCCGAAATGATCAGAATACTATTGAAAAACATTTGGAATTACTATCTTTCTCACCTGAATTGCAAATGTTATATAAAGAACTGACATTGTCAATATTAAAATATTATCATAAGTCGTAAGACATGGCTAATTTTAAGGAGGATCTGATAAAAGTAAAAGCATTTGTTTTTGATATCGATGGAGTTTTGTCGCAGCAAACAATTAGCCTCAATGCTTTTGGAGTGCCAAACAGAACAGTGAATCTGCGTGATGGTTATGCTCTGCAACTGGCAGCCAAAAAAGGTTATTATCTTGGTGTTATTTCAGGAAGCAGTTCAAAAGAGTACAAAAAGAGGTTAAAACTTCTGGGCGTTACTGATATTTTTCTAAACAGTCGTTCTAAACTTGACCATTTTAATTCTTTCCTGAAAAAACATGGTCTTAATAAATCAGACGTCCTGTTTATGGGAGATGATATACCCGATTATGGAGTAATGAAGGAAGCCGGTATTGCTGTCTGCCCTTCTGATGCCGATAGTGAGATTAAGCAGGTGGCTGCTTATATTTCAGATAAGAAGGGGGGCGAAGGATGCGTCAGGGATGTTATTGAACAAGTTTTAAGACTGCATAATAATTGGATGGATTCTGATGCATTTACATGGTAAGTTATGAAAGCATTTTTTAATCTGATCAGGTGGCAAAATCTTCTCATAGTTGCATCAACTATGATATTAATGAGATATGCAATTCTTGCTCCTTTAGTCAACAAAATTGGAGTTGTTCTTATTAATAATGGGAACGGAGAAACAGTTCCAATGGTATTGCAGTTTCCATGGTACGACTTTATTTTTCTGGTGATCGCCACGCTCTTTATCACAGCAGGAGGATATGTGATAAATGACTACTTCGATATAAAAACAGATTTGATAAATAAAGGGAAGGTAATTGTAGGCACAAAAATTCCAAGACGCCAGGCTATGATGTGGCACAATATTTTTAATATTATAGGTGTGTCCTTAGGATTTTATATTTCATGGAGTGCAGGTTATATATGGCTGGGAACTTTCTTCCTGATTGTCTCAGGATTGCTATATTTTTATTCCGCGAGTTATAAAAGGCAGTTTCTTATCGGGAATATAGTTGTAGCTCTTCTTACGGCTATGGTTCCGATGCTTGTAGTTTTTTATGAATGGCCGGCATTATACAGGTATTACAAAATCAACACAATATCGATGCCTGAAATTAACTTTATTTTCTACTGGATCGGGGGATTCGGACTCTTCGCTTTTCTTACAACTCTTACACGGGAAATAATTAAAGATATTGAAGACTTTGAAGGAGATATTGCATTTGGCAGAAATACTGTACCAATAGTAATTGGAGTATTATCTACAAAAATAGTCTCAGTATGTCTTATTGTTTTAACTATTACTATGCTTTATCTTTCATGGTACTTTTTTATTAATGATAGAATAACCCTGATTTATCTCAATGCTGCAATTGTTTTACCTCTATTATTTACCATTTATAAGGTTATTATAAGTCAGGACCGAAAGCAGCTTCACAGTGCAAGCAGTATTATGAAAATGGTAATGCTTTCCGGCTTACTTTACTCGGTTGTGGTGAAAGTAATACTTACCTGGAATTTTATTTGATAATGGTAGTTGATAGTTTTGTTAATTACAGGATAATTCTTGCATCACAATCTCCGCGAAGACAACAGCTGCTTAGCGAACTGGGTCTTAAATTTGATATAGTAATTAAGGATTATAACGAAAGCTACCCTGAAGGTCTGAAAGGGGGGCAGATTGCCAGATATATAGCATCAGAAAAAGCTAAAACTTTTAAAAACGGGTTATCTGACAATGAGATTGTCATTACGGCAGATACAATAGTCTGGTGCAATAATCATGTTCTGGGCAAACCTTCACACTATGATGAAGCTGTTAGTATCCTGAAAGAAATTTCCGGTAACACTCATGAAGTTATTACAGGCGTAACTATTCTTTCATCAACCAAAGAGATTACATTTTCTGAATCCACGAAAGTTACTTTCGAAGCACTTTCTGATGACGAAATAAGGTATTACGTTGATAAATTCAAACCTTATGATAAAGCCGGAGCCTATGGCATACAGGAATGGATCGGCATTACTGCCTGCAGCCATATCGACGGATCTTATTTCAATGTTGTAGGACTACCTGTTCAAAGACTTTATAAGGAGCTTAAAAACTTTGTTACCCTCAATCATGGATACAGCGGACAGACAATCCATATGTTTTAGTACTGTTTGACCTATACATATAAAGATCACCGTAGTTCATGTTATATTGCCATGCGTCAGTCGCAGTATTTTCTGTAGCAGACCACCAATAACCGTACATTCCGATAGGGGTTCCACTTATACCACCTGGCAGCGCTGTAAACCCAGTTGAGTTTGTTTCATCTCCTCTTTTATATAACCAGTGTAGAGTTCCTGTTTCAATCAGTTTACTTCTGGCAGCAGATAACCCTCCCAGATAGGTAACAAGTGTTGACCACTCAGTGTCAGTAGGAACATGCCAGCTTGTCGGGCAAAGTACCCGGCTATCAGTTATGGTATAATAGTTATACAAAGCGCCGTATGTAGCTTTGTTTGTTACATCGTTACTATTCCAGCAATATGCTCCGGTTGTTTGGGTGCTCCAGGTATTATCTGTTATATTGGCAATGAAACTTCCATCACGGTACCTAGTAGTTTTAAGATTATCACGCATCCATATCTGAGCTCCGGCTCCGATTCCAATTGTTACAGTATAATAGGTATTTCCATCTATATCAGTCATTGTCCCTGTGGCTGTTTTTAGAATAAACTCATTTCCGTAGGTGGTTCCTGCTATGTTAGTTGCATAAGCACGTACAAAGTATACACTATTCGCTGTCAGTCCGGTTATATTACTGATAAATGCCCCTGTTCCCCCTGTTGCATCAATTGTTTTTGTACCGAGGGCAACTGTTGGTCCTGTTACAGAACCCCAAACTACCCCTTTGGCTGTTATGGTAGCAAATCCATCAGCAATAATATTGCCTCCTGATGTGGCAGTATTCATGGTAACAGCAGAAAGATCTGTTGTTGTTGTTAATGTAGGTACTACCGGAGCGCTTGTAGTAAATGTAACATTTGAACCATAGGAAGTCCCGACAGCATTTGTAGCATAGGCACGTACATAATAAGTTGTACTGGCAGAGAGGCCTTTAAGGTAGCTATAGAAGGTACCTGTTCCGGTTCCATCTGAAGTATTTGTTGTAAGAGCGACTGTTGGATTGGTACTTGTACTCCAGCAAACACCGTAGGCTGTGACCGGGGATCCGCCGTCCAGAGTAATATTACCTCCTGTTGTTGCTGTTGTTTGTAAAATAGAAGATATTGCGGATGTTGTGAGAGTAGAAAGTGATGCTGTTGTAAATGAAATATCCTGACCATAAGCTATTCCGACAGAATTTGTGGCATAAGCTCTGATATGGTAACTTGTCCCAATAGTTAACAGAGTCAGATTGCTGGAAAATACTCCAGAACCTGTGCCATCACTTGTTTTACTATCAGTTATTGAAGGATTCAGAGAGAGTCCCCAGCAAATACCGCGTACAGTTATTGCTCCACCTCCATCGGATGTAATATTACCTCCACTGGTAGCTGTGGTACCGGCATTTAAAGTAATGGCTGTTGTTGTAATAGTTGCAAGAACAGGGGCACTGGTAGTAAATGAAATATCTGATCCATATGCTGTTCCTGAAGTATTTGTAGCATAAGCCCTGACATGATAAATTGTATTGCCGGCTAAACCGGTAATATTGCTTGTGAAAGTACCTGTTAACGTACCATCTGAGGTATGAGTGCCTGTTGCAACAGGATTCGCTGATGTGCTCCAGCAAACACCTCTGGCAGTAATTGCAGCACCTCCGTCGGCAGTAATAATGCCCCCGCTGGTAGCTGATGTTGAGGTAATAAGTGTAACTGCTGTTGTAGACAGGGTTGGTAATGAGGCTGAAGCAAGAGTTGTAAATGTGACATCAGAACCATAGCCATAACCCGATGAATTATATGCATAAGCCCTCACATGATAGGTAGTCCCCAAAGTCAATCCTGTAATGCTGCTTGTATATGTTCCTGTTCCTGAACCGTCGGAGGTATGAGGACTTGAAAAGGTCGGATTTGCTGTCGTGCTCCAGCATACACCACGGACACTTACATTTGCACCTCCATCTGAAACAACATTGCCTCCTCCGGTTGCGGTAGTTAAGACAATTGCAGTTATGGAACTTGTGGTTACAGTGGGCACGCTTGCGGTTGTGCTTGTAGTAAATGTAACATCCGAACCATACGCAGTACCCACTGAATTAGTAGCAAATGCTCTCACATGATACAGAACGCCCGCCGTCAACCCTGAAATATTGCTTACAAATGTTCCACTTCCCGTCCCATCAGTGGTTCTTGTTGTAAGATTTGCAGTAGGATTTGCAGTTGTACTCCAGCAGACTCCGCGGTCAGTGACATTGGCAGCCCCGTCAAAAGAAATTGTTCCGCCGCTTACAGCTGTGGTCATAGCAATTCCGGAAACATCAAAAGTTTTTATTGTAGGTATGGTGGCAGCTGTTAAGGTTGTAAATGTAATGTCATTGCCATAAGATGTACCTATTGAGTTGGTGGCATAAGCTCTTACATGATATAGTGTATTGGCTGTTAGGGGTGTCAATTTGCTTGTAAACATACCAACACCGAGACTGTCAGTTGTTTTTGTAGTAAGAACGATAGTTGGATTAAGAGCTGTTCCCCAGCAAGCCCCGCGTACGGTTACTGAAGCTCCTCCATCAGACGTAACATTTCCTCCGCTATTTGCACTAGTCAACCCTATTGAAGATGCATCTGTGGTAGTCAGAATGGGTGCGGTAATCGCTGCAAGCGTAGTGAATGAAACATTGTCCCCATAAGCAGTTCCACCTGAATTAGTTGCATAAGCCCGTGCGTAATATTTTGTGCTGCCGGTTAAACCTGTAAGGTTACTTACAAAGTTAGCCGGGCCAGTACCATCAGATGTTTTGCTGTTTGCCGTTGTCGGGTTGGTTGTTAAGCCCCAGCATACACCCTTGGCGGTAATTGAAGCTCCTCCATCACTGATACTTGTCCCGCCCAATGTTGCAGTAGTGATGGTAACAGAAGTTGCAGCGGAGGTGACTATTTTTGGTAAAGCAGGTTTAAAATTTTGAGATTTAGGATCATTTGGATTATTTCGGGCCAGATCCATCTTATCGCAGGAAAACAAAACGCAAAGAAAGAATAGCAGGGCGGTTATTTTGAAATTCGTCATAATAATGTAATTTTATATGGGCTCTGATTTTTACAAAAGTTAGGTATATTACTATTCTCAAAATGTCACATGGTATCCAAGCTGCAATCCATTGTTGGCATAATTTAATCTGAGACCATCATAAGGATTTGCACTGTAATATGATTTGGCTACCTTCTTGTTATGACTGCCCTTAATAACAACCCAGATAACATCCAGTGCCCATATTCCAGCTCCAGCGCGAGTTGTTATCCAGTATTTCTGATGCACACCACTAGCCTTGGTATACAAATTATCCATTTCAAGCGGCTTGGTGCTGGATGTATAATCTTTATAGAGTTTGTCAGCCTGTATCTTCTGCGAAACTCCATATGCTATGAGTCCTAATGAGCTTATAGTTGTTAAAACAGAATAAGCTTTATTTTTGTCAACATGATAGCCTCCCCATCCCGGGAAGAGAATTGAAAGAAATGCATTTGAAGCGCCACGGTATAGAATCTTTGATGAAGTTATGGTGACAGTAGCTTTAAGATTGCCTGATAAAACAGCCTGATCGGCAACTATATCCCAAAGCATAGCTTTTGGTCCATCACCGAAAACTTTTGTGCCAACATCTCCTGTAATTGTTTTTGGAATTATTATCTCGTTGCTTTCAGTTATAAATCTGAGTTCTATTGTCATTTCCTCTTTTGGGGCAGAACCAACAAGATTATAATTTACAACCAGATACCGGTCTTCCAGATGAAAATCCACATCGGTGACCTTAGCTTTTATCTGGCCAACAGAGGGTTGACTTAACAATATAATGAAAAGCAGGAGCAGAATCGAAGGTTTCATGTTTTCAGGTAGTTTTAGAATATCACATTTAAAAATATAATTATTTAATTTTGAAGAAGAAACTGCCTTTAAGTGAAGTAGATTCCCAGGGAGTCTGAGACTTGTTAGATTTTTTTTCTACCTCACCTCTAACACTTTTAAAAAACTCTTCAAGTGATAAATTAGGAACTTTAACATATTGCAGGAAAGCTTCCGTATAAAGTCCGTTTTTACCAGTACCATCTGAGGCTGTTTTACCAGGAGAAGTGGCATAGGCTACAATTGAACCCGATGGCGCATTCATGAAAGCAAGTCCACTTCCCTTTCCTGCACTTCGTCCACTCCATGAACGTGCAAATGGATTGTCACGGCAGGCATCCAGAATTACGATATTTGTACTGGTACCAGCATCTTCCATCTTTCCAAGAAGCCTGCCGGCATCAACACAATCATAATCAACATCCTGTTCACTCTTAAGGCTTGCATCAATTGGTATAAGATAATTAAATCCTTTTACCTGTAATCCATGGCCCGCATAATAGAATAAGCCTATATTGTACGACTTTAATTTGTCGCCAAAATCATCCATAGCTAACTTCATTGTCTTCAGGTCAGCATCGAGGTACAACAAGACAGTAAAGCCAACTTCCTTCAATGCTTTTGCAATAGCTTTTGCATCGTTTAAAGGATTTTGCAAAGGGTTACTGTTTTTATAGTCAGCATTTCCAATTATGAGAGCCAGTCGCTTTTCAACATACGACTTATCAATTTTTTGAGCATATAAGTTAATTTTTCGGGAATCAGACATAGTAACACCCTGTTTGGATGTAGATTCAATCTTTATTTCGTTGAAGCCATCGTTCAAAGCAATATTTCTTGATATCCTATACTCATCCTGATTTTGCGTGGCAATCACTTCGAATGATTTACTGTCCTCAGGAACCTCTCCATTGATATAAACTTTTAATCCGGTAATATTTGATTTTGTTTTTATCAACCCTGAAATATTAATAACTGAAAAATCAGTACTATCCTCTGCCGGGGTCGGAGCGATCCATGTAAAAACAGGGGGTATTAAAAGTTCTTTCATTTGAATTACCATCTGTGCCATTTTGGTACTGTCGCTGCGGGTATCTTTAACCGTAATATCAAATCTGGCCTGTCCGTCTTTAATATTTTCATCAGCGGTAAATGGTATATTTACAAGAGATGAATCCCCAAAGTTGATTTGTTTGACAATCTGCGTTTTACTATAAGTTATTCCTTTTATTTCGTCAGGAGTATTCAGATTTACATTGAGTTCCTGCAAGAGTACTGTCCCTGTGTTTTTTATATAAAAATTGATGGACCCTGTCTCTTTGCCATCAAGCTGCTGATTCTTGTTTTCATCTGTGAAACTCAGCCCGGTAATTTTAAAAGAAGTAAATAGCTGGGCTACTTTTTTTTCATTTTGATTGATAATCACCATTTTGAATTTGCTCTCGCCGGTTTGGGAATATGCCAGATTGCTCATAACCAGACTTAATATTGATACAAAAAGAAAAATACGTGGTTTCATAATATTCAGGTTTTAATTTAGCTCAAATATTCAATAAATATTGCGAAAGTTAAACAAAAAAAGATTATAGCAAAATAAATAATGTTAATATTGGTAAAAAGATAATCTAAAACAAAATTTCAATAAAATGAAAAACAAATTACTGACAATCTGCTTTTTACTGACGATTCTTCTCGCTCCTGTATCAAGGGCTGACGAAGGTATGTGGATACCTCTTCTGATAGAAAAATACAATATTAAATTGATGCAGGAAAAAGGGTTTAAGCTTTCGGCCGAAGATATCTATAGTGTAAATAAAGCCTGTATGAAGGATGCAGTTCTTAGTTTTGGAGGAGGATGTACTGGCGAAGTTATTTCTCCAGAAGGTCTTCTCATCACAAATCATCATTGCGGGTATGGTCAGATTCAGGATCATTCAAGTCTTGATCACGACTACCTTACAAACGGGTTCTGGGCTATGTCGCATCAGGAGGAACTGACCAACCCGGGACTTACAGTCACTTTTCTTAAGTCGATGGAAGATGTTACCGAAAAGGTTCTGAAAGGTGTTACAGATGCAATGGATGCTGCTGAACGAGAAAAAATCATTTCAGCCAATAGTAATGAAATCAGAAAAAAGGCCATTGAAGGAACGGGATACTCTGCTTCAGTAAGACCATTCTATATGGGTAATCAGTATTTTTTATTTGTGAATGAATCATTCAGGGATATTCGCCTGGTTGGGGCTCCGCCATCAGCTATTGGAAAGTTCGGAGGGGAGACAGATAATTGGATATGGCCCCGTCATACGGGAGATTTCTCACTTTTCAGAATATATGCCGATAAAAACAACAAACCGGCTGATTATTCAAAGGATAATGTTCCTTATAAGCCTCTTTATTTTTTTCCGATTTCTATCAAAGGGGTTAAAGAAGGAGATTTTACTATGGTCTTTGGTTACCCGGGAACAACTACAGAGTATGTTTCTTCCTACCATATTGACATGGTGAAAAATTATATCAATCCGAAAATGATCGCAATCAGATCTAAGAAAATAGAGATTATGGAAGCGGCTATGGCAACAGATCCTCTTATCAGAATACAGTACTCTGCAAAAAAATCAGGAATCGCCAATTCGTGGAAGAAATGGATGGGAGAGATTCAGGGTCTTGATAAAATGAATACAATTGGTAAAAAACAGGAATTTGAAGCAAAGTTCATGAAATGGGTTTCTGAAGATAACGCAAGAATGACAAAATATGGTTCAATCCTTCCAATGTATAAAGAACTTTATACCAGTCTTCGGGATTATACTCTTGCCAATAGCTATACCAATGAAGTTATGAACGGAGCTGAAGCAATAAGTTTTTCAAGAAGCCTGAGAATCCTTGCTGATCTTTACCAGAAGAATTCTTCCGTTGACATAATTAATGCTGCAAAAACTAATCTACTTGCTTCCTCAAAAGAATTCTTTAAGGATTACAACAAAGCAACAGATAAGAAACTTTTTGTGACGGTTATGACAATGTATGGCAAGAATCTCGATTCAAAATGGCAGGCTCCGGAATATATTAAATTCAGAAATTCATGCAAAGGCGACTTCCAATCTGTTGCTGATAAACTTTATGATAAAACCATCTTTACCGATGAGGCAAAATACAATGCTTTTGTTACCGGATTTAATAAATCGTCAGTTGCTAAACTGAAAAAGGATCAATTCTATCTTCTGGCAACCGAGGCCAGTGATTTTATTGCTAATAATGTCAGAGGTGAACTTACGAGGATTAATGGGGAGATCCAAAAGCTTAACAAGATGTATATGGCTGCCCAAATGGAATTCGATAAGGGAAAAATGTTTTATCCCGATGCAAATTCCACCCTCAGGCTTACATATGGACAGGTTAAAGGATATAAGTCAAAGGATGCTGTTTACTTTACTCATTATACAACAGTTAAGGGTATTATGGAGAAGGATAATCCTGATATTTATGATTATGCAGTTCCCGCCAGACTTAAAGAATTATATCTCAAAAAAGATTTTGGCCGTTATACTCAGGATGGCGAAGTACCAGTCTGTTTCATAGCTAATAACCATACAACAGGCGGTAATTCAGGCAGTCCTGTAATAAATGCTGATGGCCAGCTGATAGGCGTAAACTTCGACAGGGCATGGGAAGGCGTTGCCAGCGACATGGCTTATAGCCCTGACCAAAGCCGAAATATCAGCCTCGATATCAGATATGCTTTGTTTCTTATCGATAAGTTTGCCGGTGCAGGCTATCTGCTGAAGGAGATGACAATTGTGGAATAGGATAAAAATCAAAACCTGATCGTATATTTCAACTTAACCCTTGCTTCATAAACCTCTGGTGTAAAGCGTTCCAATGGATTTATTAAGGGTGAATTGAAAGTAAGGAAGACTTCTTTACCTGGTTTTATTATCCATTGAAACCTCGATTGCCATCCAATAGTTTCAGTCTGATTTTCATACTGAGCATAATTGTACCAGGATAAATTCGGACTGAATAAGAAATTAAGATTCAACCGATAAATCTGCGTATTGAAGTTTCCATCATGTAGATGTACCCATTTCTGGTCTGATTCCAATCCAATAAATACCGGGACAAAAACCTTGTAGCCTGTCTGTAAAAGCCAATCAGTGCGTTTACCGGAATAAAATGAACCTATTCCGACTTTTGTTGCAGCCCAGAAATTTCTCCGTTTTGCCGAGGTTAAGGTTACTGAATGTCTCCAGAAATGATATTGATCGGCAGGGATGACAAAACTTTTGAAAATATTGAAATCTTTCTCAAGAGATTCGAACTGATATTGAGATGCCAGTGAAATAATGTCACCACTCAGGAATATTATGTCTGTAAGATTCAGGTCAATCTGTGATGTCTGAAGTCCGCCGTTTTTAAGATCTGAAATGAAAGCATATTTAACACCCGATTTAATCTGCATCACCCTCGACTTTTTTGGACGTGGACCAATTCCAATGCCTCCATAAAAATTCCTGATATTCTTTCGTGGTAAAAAGCCTAATCCGGGAGTGAAATCTTCACCGATCTGAAAATAGCCTAATCTGAAATTGAACAGATCATTAGGATAGTTTATCTCACTCCCAAAGGAGATATCGTTTCCGGAAAGACCAGTTGTAAAAGACTTCAAGCCATAAAGATTATAGGTTAGATTTTTGTTGCCTGATATCTGTGAACTTGAGAGATGCAGGTCAATACCAGCGAGTGAATTTTCGGCTCCTGACAAAGCATTTCCGTTTGTGCCAATAAATCCGATAGAGGATTGTTTTCCGAAATTTCTTGAAATCCTGCCCACTGTATAACCAGGATTTTTCCATTCATTTTCATCCTTGATATGGAGAACCCCAAAGTTCCAGTTACCAGCTTTCCCTGTAAACTTTCCCCCATATTTTATAGGAACAGGATTGCCGGCAGCATCTAACCCGATCCTCCTTGAGAAGAAAGGTATCATCTGAGTACTTTGAGGATTGTCATTGTCACCGTTTATTCCAAATGTAAAATAGTTAGCCCCGTCAAGAAAAAAATCTCTCTTTTCAGGAAAGAATAAATTAAAACGTGTCAGGTTAATCTGCTTATCGTCAACCTCAGTCTGGGCAAAGTCAGTATTTATGGTGATAGCTGCTTTCAGAGAAGGGGTAATATTATAGAAAGCATCCATACCACCATTAATAACCGGTTTTGGATTGAGACCCTGTTTTTTGCTTAATCCGCCAGTGAGGTAAGGAATTAAATCAAGTCCTATACCCTGGGTAATATCTGTAAGTCCTGTTATACGTCCGGCATCAGATATCTGAAATTTATTGGCATTCAGCGATGTAGCAGGCCAGTACGATGCTTCAGATTTCCTTTTTATATATCTTATCAGTTTCAGCCCCCAGGTGCTGTTCCCTTTTTTGAAAGCGAGAGTTTTAAAAGGAATAATCAGTTCCCCATCCCATCCGTTTTCAGTTATTTTAGCTTTTCCGTCCCAGAGACCATCCCACGATTTATTAAAATCTTTGCCATTCTCGTTTACAAGAGCATCGCCAATACTTCCCCTTGGACCAATCTGAAACCAATAGCCGCTTCGTCCGTCGAGATAAGTGTCAAGGATCACCTGTACCCGGTCATCTTCTCCAAGACTAACATCTCTGGCAAGTTCTTTGGCTGTTATCCCTTTTGGATCATCATAACAATGAATACCGACATAAATGTTATTATGATCGTATAAAAAGTAGAATTCAGTTTTTTCTGAAACCGGATCACCAGGTTTTGGTTCTCTCTGAAAAAGTTCATTTATAAGAGCGGCTTTACTCCAAACAGCATCATTAACCAATCCATCTATAACCGGAGGAGTATCTGTAAAAACAGCTTTAATTTCGGATTGTGAAAAGAGCTCAAAAGTTGGGGTTAAAGCAAAAATTGCGATAAGGAAGAATCTAAAGATCATAAATTTTATTTGTGCCGCAAAATAAGGAATTTTCCCGGTTCTTTACAAATGATTAAATTTCGAATAAGATTAATTAGTAACTTTCCTGTGAAATATTTATGCTATGATTAAAATTATCGCAGACGATAAAATTCCGTTCCTCAAAGGAGCACTTGAACCTTTTGCAGATGTTGTCTATTTGCCAGGAAAAGAGATTAGCAGGGAGGTTCTGAAAGGGGCCGATGCTCTGCTTATACGTACCAGAACAAAATGCACAGAGAGCCTTATTAAAGGGACAACTATCAGATTTATTGGTACTGCGACAATCGGATTCGACCATATTGATACACAATATTGCGAGAATAACAATATAGAATGGACTAATGCTCCAGGTTGTAATTCCTCATCAGTTCAGCAGTATATTGCTGCCGCATTGCTTAAAATAGCGCATGAATCAGGGTTCAAACTAAGCGACAAAACAATTGGTATAATAGGAGTAGGGAAGGTTGGATTGAAAGTTGAAAAACTGGCCAGAGCGCTTGGGATGAAAGTTCTTCTGAACGATCCTCCCCGAGAAAGGGTAGAGGGAGACGCGAATTTTCACAGCCTCGCAACAATATTATTTCAGTCTGATATTATTACTGTTCATGTCCCTTTAAATGTAGTTGGTGAAGATTCCACTTATCATCTGATGGATGAAAAGAGTTTCAAAAAGATGAACAAGGGAGTATTGTTTATCAATTCTTCAAGGGGAGAAGTAACAAAAACATCAGCTCTGAAACAGGCTTTGGTATCGGGCAAACTTAGCAGAGCCGTAATAGATGTGTGGGAGAATGAACCTGATATTGATCTGAATCTTCTGAAAAAAGTATCCATTGCTACACCTCATATTGCAGGCTATTCGACTGATGGTAAGGCGAATGGAACATCAATGGTAGTCAACTCTTTATGTAAACATTTTAATCTGCCGTTGAAAAATTGGTACCCTGCAAATATACCTCCGCCTGTTGCACCTGAATTAACTATTAATGCCATTGGAAAATCCGATGAAGATGTCATCAGAGAAGCTGTTTTTCATAGCTATGATATTACGGCAGATGATAGCAAATTCCGGACTTCTCCATCTGATTTTGAGAAACAGCGCGGAGATTATCCGCTTCGCAGGGAATTTACTTCATACCGGATACATCTTTTAAATAGCACAGGTAAAGCGAGAAAAATTATTGAGGAATTGGGATTTAAAGTTAAAGATTCTCTTAGTGATTGACCCCCAGTAGTAAAAATCTGGTAGATAACTAAGTAGTGTTATCATAAATAGTTACAAATGAAAGGATCAGGAAAAATAAACAGACGATTTTTTACACGGTCACTGGCTGTTGCAGGTATAGGATCTGTTGCCTTACCAGTTATGGGAAATTTTACAAAGTCAGGGAATACATCTGTTGGACAAAAAGCTGGTGACGGACTGAAGATTAGTCTAAATGCTTTCTCATTTGACAAACCTCTTAAAGCCGGAACCCTAACTATTAGTGGAATGCTTGACTATTGTGCAAGGGTTGGATTTGAGGGTGTTGATCTTACTGGTTATTATTTACCGGGATATCCGGCAGTACCTTCTGACGAATTTATTTATGAGGTTAAGAAGAAGGCTTTTAAATTAGGCATGGGAATCAGCGGCACTGGCGTGAAGAATGATTTTACTGGCATTGCAGAATCACAACGACTTTCTAAAAACGTCATCTGATGTTGAGAAAATATTTCAGCTGATCGATACAAAATGGGTCGGACTTTTGCTTGATATTGGCAGCTTTCATTCACCGGATCCTTATGCCGATGTTGCGAAAAATGCAAAACATGCTATTTCATGGCAACTAAAAGAGAAAGTATTTGTTAATGACACCCAGGTAGATACTAATTATTCAAAAATAATCGACATTGTAAGAAAAAGCGGATACCGTGGCTACCTGCCACTTGAAACCTTAGGTGAAGGTGATCCGGCTACCAAGATAGAAGTACTTTTCAAAAAAGTCCAGAGTGTTATAAATAGTTAGAGATTGTTACATTTTGGCAAAGTATGCGTCTCTGGTGTTCAAAGGAGTTATGTGTCATGGCATCGTGCAAACCATCATAATGGCATGATAATTGCAGATTATAAAATACTGACTAACAACCCATAACCATGAAAAAGTCTCTACTAATTGGAACAGCTATCATTTTGGCTTTTACTTCATGTGAGAATCGCATTAGTAATCCTGATGAGTATCTCTTCAAGGCTGACAATGGACTTGAATATAAGTACAGTGATAGTGAGCTTTATGATTCATCGACACATATTTTGTATTTAAAGACTATTCACCCCGAATTTAATAATGAAATATCTTCTGGCTTTTCATTATTTGCAAATGGAGAGGAAATCTACAAAGGAGTATTTTGGCCCATGTATTCTTCTTCTCTTCCCTATGGCCCTTATATTTCCTCATTTTCTTCTTTTTATCCTGACTTTACCCTCAGGATTGAACACATGACTATTGATAATAAACCCAGTGATCCAAGAAATGATCCAAGAATTATTTCTGCTTTAAAGGATCATAATCTCTTACATTCAGGATTATCTGTTTCAATTAATTCTATAAATATTGTAGGGGCACAACTGACTTTCAAATTTACTGTGACTAATCAAGATATATCAGACCTTCTAATACTTGACCTTGACAAGACAGGCCCAAATCTTTTTCACTATTTCACTAATGGACTAAGCTTAAGAAAGTTAACCTACGAAGAGGTATTTTCCAGTCAAATTACTCCACAGATTCCTTCACCACAGAATAGTTGGAAAGCTGACTGGCTATCTAAACTAAAATCTGGTGATTCTCGACAATTTACTGTAAACTATTCAATTAACTCTCCCATAAATCCAGGTGACTATAATGCATCCTTTGAATTTCCAGGACTGACACATGGGGTAACTAAAGACCAATTATTTCAGGATAATATCCGAATATGGATAGGGGACATTTTTGTGAATAAAAAAATAGCAGTAAAATAAAGCAACGAGCACATAACAGCATATACGCACCCGAAGCGCCGTCAACAATGCGTATATGTCACCCATAATAAAGGCTCAAACCCAATTGGTGGTTAAGTTGGTTGCGGAGTTCAGCGTTATTAACTACATTTGTTTTCAGTGGATTATTTCGCGGTACTTATTCCCCAACAGGGTTTAGCTTCGAACGTTATGTAATGCCTGAAAACGGTGCAACCATTATGACTTCTACATGATTTTTAGTATATTTGTAGAATGAAACAGAATCCTCAATATATTGACATACTAATAGATAAGCTGACAAATTCTATTGAGAATGTTATTTACATCAAAAACGCAGCTGATTGACCATTACCAAAAAACATTAGGAGCGATTAATGTCGGAGGCCATCCAATGGTGATAAATACTGATTCGGCATTAAAATTAATCGATAAATATTTTAAAAAATAAAAATATGGGACTGATTAGAGAACCTTTAGAAGTTGACTTCTTTTTTGACCCAAAACCGTTAACAAAGAAGGAACAACAAATGATAAGTGATTTCATTAAAAGGCACATATACACAACAAAGAGTATAAAACATTGGGATATAGCCTTTTACCCAACAATTTCTGCATTATCATCTTTTGTCTCTGACGAGATAGATGGTGCCACTAAGTGGCGTTATTTGAATAACCCCCAGTGCCAGCTGGGGGTATGTCTCAGTAAGATCTTTAGCCCTGAAAGGGCGTGATATTGAGTTATATTCAGCTCCTTCAGAGCTGAAAAAGGTTTGTTGTAGTCCTACCCCCAGCTGGCGAGGCTGTGTGAAAATACTATAAGTTTTTTATTATAAAAATGTTGATAAAAAGAGGGTATTAAATTTGGTTATTACGCTGTAATGTGTTATTTTACTGTCTGTTAAGTTCCACGTGAAACAATAATTGACAGCATATGCATTACAAAGAACCCAAAAACCGGAACGAGTTACTACTTTACCCAAATATAGATTTATGGGTCGATCAAGATAATCCTGTACGTCTTATAGATCTGGTAATAGAAAAGTTTGTTAAAGAAAATCCGACGATGTGTTCCTGGGGAGGACATAGTGATCAGGGTTGCACAAGCTACTCTCCTGCCACAATGCTTAAGCTATTATTGTATTGTTATTTTAACTGGATACCAGGAAGTCGTCGGATGGAGAATGAGTCTTACAGAAACATTGAGGTAATCTGGTTACTGGGAGAATTGAAACCAGATCACTGGACTATATGTAAGTTCCGTCGGGAAAACAAGGAGCTGATCCGTTCTGTAGCAATTGAGTTCAGAAAGTTTTTAATGAAGAGTGGTTATATTGGCGGTAAATCTATTGTGTTTGATGGCAGTAAAATGAAGGCGTATGCTGGCCGAGATGTTTATTCAGAGGAAAAATTAAAAACCCGGATAAAGAACATTGAACAAACTCTTGAAAAATATCTGGAGAACGTTGAAGAAACAGATGAACTTGAAGACAGACTGGAACAAGAATCAAATGACAAAGATGATTTGAAGAAAAAGATCAAGAAGCTTGAAGAAGAGAAAGAGAAACTAGAAGAATTAAAAAATCAACTAAAGGAATCCGGAAAAAGATATATATCACCAACTGATACAGATGCTAACCTTATGAAATGCAGAGATGGGAAGATGCCTTGTTATAATGTACAAACCGGAGTAGATGCTAAACATCATATGATTGCAATGGCAGAGGTTACCACTGATGAATGTGATATTAATTTATTAAAACCCGACCTTGAAAATTTAACAGAGCAACTGGGATATACACCCAAAGAAATTGCAGCAGATAAAGGATATGGTAACATAAATCATATAAAAGACATACTGGAAACAACAGATACAATTTGCTATATTCCAATTCAAGAACCTCCAACGAAGAAACAAGACAGAGAGAATGGAATAAAATTTATATATAATACAGATAATGACACCTTTACATGCACAAACAAAAAAGTATTACAAATACACTCAAAAGATTACAAACAGGAAGATCAAATCTATAATATTTATAAATGCCATGATTGTAGCGGATGTCCAATAAGGGATAAGTGCACAAAATCAAAAACAGGGAGGGCGATAAAAATAAATGTAAATCAAAAATGGATAGATAATTACAAGGAATGGATAGAAAAAAAGGAAAACAAAGAGAAAGTCAAACAGCGAAAAACAATAGTTGAACATCCCTTTGGAACAATAAAAATGATTATGGGAAAATTTTGCTTCCTATTAAGGAATAAACACAAAGTACAAATTGAAATTGATCTTTATTCAACCATATACAACCTAAAAAGGCTGATAAACATAGAAAATATGGAGTATCTACTCCAGAAAGTGGAAAAATATAACTGGAAGATCACAAAAGATCTTCTTACTACAATATTAAACCTTGCTCAAGAGTTAAGTTTACCGAAAAGATTAATAATTTAATTATCACACAACCTCTGGCGCTGGGGGTTATTCATATCTGGCTCTTTCAGAGCCTTGATGGGAGGGTACTTAACACCCTTGATATCTGAACATTAGAGAGATGTGTATAAAGAGTAGTTTAGGGTAAGGGGCAAACGAAGAACCGAAGCGAAGTTGAGCTCGACGAAGTCAAAATCAACATTAGCATGTTATTGATTACCGATACTCATTTATAAAATTAATACCCTTCGGGGTATTTTTTTCTGTTTATAGGGGAACAAATACAGACTTTGCCGACGCACGGTTTTTAGACAAACACAGGAGATAAAGAATGTTTGTCTAAAAAGGAGATTTCCATTTATAGGAAGAAATAAGCTACAAATTGAAACCCATTTCCCTTTTGCCAGGAAATACTTAGCCGATTTCTCGCTTCACTCCAAACGGCTAGCACTTTCCTTTACGCTCCCCCCAGCTTATACCTTCATGCGAAAAGTTGGACTAAAAATCTACCTTTCTAAGTTTTAGCCCTTCTTGCTGTACGGATCTTCGTGATGGAAACCCGAGAGTTAAACACTCTTAGTACTTCAGCTCGATTGGGAGAGATACGATAAATAATGAGGTAATTGCCTTGAATGATATTGCGAAACAGCTTTGATATCGGCTTGCGCCAAAGTGGTTAAGACAACCTCTTTTGCCAAGATTTCAGCCATTGCTCAAAGTCGTTCATTGCTTCCTGAACCGTCATGAACGGCCCTTTTTCAGCACTCTTGATGGTAGTCTGAATCTCTTTCAGAGAAACCACCTGATCGGGTATAGCCCAGTTCCGTTCTTTCGGCTCTCTATCAGCTTTTACCGCCTTGGTTTTCGTTGTGCTCATACAATAATCTTTTTTACAAAGTTAATGTATTTTTTTCTATTATGTAAATCTCAAAATCCGTTCCAAAATTAGTTTTAAAAATATACATTCAACGTATATAAGTAGATGCCAGGTATGGGGAAAAATGTGGTTTACAAAGGTCATTTTTGCCAGGGAGCAAAAATGTTTAATCAATCATTCTGGCTTGGGCATTTGCGCGCGAAACGGTAGTGACTAACACCTCCAAAGTATTGGAAAAATTCTACACCAATGTTTTTTCCCTTAAAGACTTCTTGAATTGGAAGAATTATTTAAATTGAGTATCGGCATTCATACATATAAGTTTATTTAATCATGCTTTACCCGGGGAGATTCCTCATTTCGCTCCCCAAATATCTGTATGTATTTATCAGATTTACAATAGCTTCATTCGGAATGACATATTAGTTTATAGACAAGAGGGAAGGAAAAAGCGTTGATTCGCCGTCAGAAAGACAGTCAGTGAAAAAACTATTTTTACGGCGAATCAACGCTTTTTCCTTTCCTTCCTATACCTTAAAAACCATGTCATTCCGAATTCAGCCACCTTTTAGCAAACATGGAGTCTGATAAGGAATCTGGGAAAGGTGGATGAATGAGGAATCTCATGGTGCCGTTACAGAATCTTTAAAGGGTTTTTCATTTATAGCTCTTGAACTTATCGCACTTATAATGTGAGTTTTATAAAATGTTGTCATTAGTAAATCATATTCCGCTAACGAAACTCTCTCAATTCCGCGATATATTTCTGATTTTATTATTGATTGATGATACTCATTTTATTTAAATAATAAAACAGACTCATTATCAACGTATTTTATAAAAACAAACTGTAAATTTGTTAGGTATCTTTATTGCGAAAGTTAAACGTAACATGATCTCATATGAAAAATATATTTAGAATTTCAGGAGTAATACTATTTGTCCTATCAATCTTTTTGATTCACTCTTGTAAGAAAGAAAAACCTACACTACCTACTGTTACGACAACTTCAATTACTGCAATTTCTTATACAACTGCAACTTCGGGAGGAGAAGTAACAAATGATGGACGTGATCCAATAATTTCCAAAGGTATATGTTGGCATACCTCTGCAGAACCAACCATTTTGAACAATAGGACAAGTGAAGGTGGAGGATTAGGTACTTTTATCAGCAATATTAACCAACTTGCCCCTAATACATTATATTACGTAAAAGCTTATGCAACAAATTTATCAGGTACAGGTTATGGAAATCAAGTGACATTTACTACCAGCCAGGTTGCAGTTCCAGTTTTGACAACAACAGAAATTACTTCAATTACTCAAACAACTTCAGTCTCAGGAGGTAATATTACAACGGATAATGGTGGCTCTGTAACAGCTCGTGGCGTTTGTTGGAGCACAAGCCAAAATCCAACAATTGCTGACAGTAAAACTACAGACGGAACAGGAACAGGCGCATTTACAAGTTCAATAATCGGATTAACAACAGGCGCAACATATTATGTAAAAGCTTATGCTGCCAACAGCGCAGGAATTGGATATGGTGCTCAACAAACTTTTACCACAAATCCTCAAATACTGTTGACAATTAAGGATGCAACAACATGGACTTTGGAAAATTGGACCTTAAGTACAATTTCAAATGCTATTGTAAAACTTTATGCCAGCCAATCTTCTTTTAATAACAAGTTACCTGATTTTACAACAACTTCTGACTTAAATGGAATTGCAAAACTATCTGATTTGCCAATTCAGGTTCAATATTTTCTGATAGTAGAGAAAGGTGATTTAAGCAATATAAAGGATGGCTACGTAATAGAAGGTGTGTTCGGCTATGTAACCGATATCGACAGTCATTCAATACAAACTGGAGCTTATATAGGAGGATTAAAATACCTTGATTGGAATTGGGATGGTGTAATAAATGCAACTGACATAGTGTGGCATGATGAAATTTCTATTGATGTAGGCCAAACTACTACCAAAACCATAATAATTGGAAAATGAAGTCTTTAACATATAAAACCCCAATCTAATATTTTTTGCTGAAAAAGTAAATTTTATGAGTGAGTTTCGAAAAAAAGAACATATTATTAAAGGGGATTTTCATCCAACAACTGAAATTATTAATCAGGTAAAAAGATGTTCGGGTTGCGTTCTTTATGTTAGTTAAAGCATATTTTACACACCCAAAATTCCTCATTTCACACTCTCCTGAAACTTAGGAAATTAATCCAGACTAAACTGACACGATCGGTGTTTTATTATTATACCAGTATCCTTGACTTATTGTCTTCATCTTGACAAAATAATAAGTTTTATTTAACAACCGTATTAGAAAACTTTAAAAGACCTTCCTTTTTCCTCTTTTTTGTGGATCTCACACGCTGAATTTTTGATCAAGTTTATTTTACCTATGCTTTAACCGTTTTTAAAAACATTCTATTCGGATACCCGCTTGACAGTTAACTGAGATTGCTTAACGTGCTATATTTTCCGTTTCGTGAGGCGACCCCTGGAAATAAAAATTAAAGTTGTACATTCGGACAACATTAACTATCTTTGCATCCTATGGGCAATGAAAAGATAAGAACAGTGTTTTTGTATAAGGACTATTTTACTGGCTTTTACAATCAGCAAAAGCAGAAAGTAAAGGACAAAATCATTTGGACTTTTAGGCTCATTGAGACAATACAACAAGTGCCAGAAGATTATTTGAAACACCTGGAAAGTAAGGATGGGCTTATGAAATAAGGGTTCAACAAGGAAGTGACATTTTTAGGATATTTTGTTTTTTTGATGAAGGGAAACTAATTGTTTTAGCAAACGGTTTTCAAAAGAAGACCCAAAAGACACCAAAAGCTGAAATTGAAAAGGCATTAAAAATAAAAAGAGAATATGAAAAAGAACAGTAATTTAAAATCTCTCGACCAGTTTGTTGACGAACAATACGGAAAGAAAGGAACTATTGAACGAGACAATTTAGAAAAAGGCTATGAAGCTTTCAAGCTTGGCTTTCTTCTGCAACAAGCCAGACTTAAAAAAGGCCTGACACAGGAAGAACTTGCCGATAAATGCGGAACGAACAAAGGCTATATCTCGAAAATTGAGAACAACATTAAAGAAGTTCGTATTTCAACACTACAAAAAATTGTTGAACTTGGACTGGGTG
>Ga0209540_10000511_pt1 | contig 36361 bp, 29 predicted proteins | sample BarGraIncu01121A_FD_184501 | JGI IMG/M metagenome (GOLD analysis project Ga0209540, IMG submission 184501) | Arctic peat soil microbial communities from Barrow, Alaska - Barrow Graham LP Incubations 011-21A (SPAdes) (version 2) | ecosystem: Environmental > Terrestrial > Soil > Wetlands > Peat... | reverse complement strand
AACTCGAAGCCTAAGACACTCCTCACGAAAACCGGCGCTCGGCACCACGAAGAAGAAGCTGTGGGGCCGAGCGCCACCTGCATCTATAAAGCGCCGCGTTTGCTACACGTTCACGAAACCGCTCACACATGATTTTGGATATACTCGAAAATGCGCATCGTTATTGCACCCTGAACAAGGGCTTCACATAAGCATTTGAGTTCCTCTCGCGTTCGGACTTGAAGGAACTGCCTTTGGGAAAATGTGAGATAGACGGTGACCGCATCTATGCCATAGTGTCTAAGGGACCTGGTCGCAAGAAAGAAGATGCCTTACTTGAAACACACGAGAAATACATTGATATTCAATTGATCTTGGCAGGGACCGATACTATGGGATGGAAGCCCAAGTCATTGTGCAATCAACCGACCCAGGGGTATGATCAAAAATCCGATATGCAATTCTTTGCGGACAAACCTGATGCCTGGCTTGCAACTGAAAGCGGAGCGTTTGCGATCTACTTTCCGGAAGACGCACATATGCCATTTATTTCGCCAGAGCATATCCACAAAGTCGTTGTAAAGATCGCAACAACGTAAGAAGCGAACCAGAGGAACCAGGGAACCAGGGGGACGCCCCTGCGATTCTAGGGAACCGGCGGAAAATGCGGGACCGGGAAATGCGAGGAAATGCGGGACAGATTTATTTAGGAAATGCGGGACGGAAATGCGGGACAGATTTATTTTCAGCTAATGAGCCATTAGCGCTTCCTTGGCCTACCAGGGTTCCTGTAATCTAAACGGATACCTAACCGCTCCGCCACTACTTGCTGGAATTCTTCACCCCAGTCAGATGGCCCCGCACAACCACACCCTGCGCCCCCGCCCAGACAAACTATCTCACCCCGCAAACTGTCGTTTGTAAACGTTGAATCAGTTTGCTGGGGACGCTCGCCGGAGAATGCTCTTGACTTCACGGCAAGGTCCGTAATACTTTCAAACCATTGCTTTCAGGGAGACTTGGAAGTCACTTGTGTGTCGCAGGTTCACCGGCACTGACGTACGAGCAATTCCCGGTTTGCGATGCGGGAGTGAGCCGGATAGTCACGGGAAGCTGGGGAAAAGCACCGAGGTGCAAAAGGAAGGCTCACCACTATGGCACTTGATTTGTCGTCAATGGAAAAAGCGCTCAATAGCCTCAACCGCGCGCTGGTACGTGCGACTGCCGCTCCAGACGACGAGGAGCTCAGGGATGCCTGCATCCAGCGGTTCGAGTACACCTTCGAGCTCTCCTGGAAGACGCTCAAGCGACAGCTGGAGGAGGAGGTAGCCAGCCCCGCCGAGGTCGACGGTTACCCCTTCAAGCAGCTTTTCCGGGTCGGCGGGGAACGAGGGCTCGTGGACGACGTGGCACCATGGTTTGACTACCGAGAGAAGCGCAACCTAACCTCCCACGTCTACGACGAGGAGAAGGCCCGCTTGGTATATTCCGTCATTTCGAGTTTTGCCGGATCAACTGCCTCCCTGCTGGCGAGGTTAAAAGAACGCAATGCCGACTAGGAAAATCCGCTTAAACCTTCAGGAAGAAATAATCGTCAGAGAGATTCTCCAGACACACCTTCCGGGCCGTGAAGTATGGGTCTTCGGTTCACGGATCGGCGATAATCCTAAACAATATTCGGACTTGGACCTGCTGGTAAGAGATGACGCCCCACTTCCGGCTGCGACTCTTTACGCGCTCAAGGAAGCCTTCGAGGAGAGCAACCTCCCCTTTCAGGTGGACATCGTCGAGTGGGCGACCACGAGCGAGAGGTTCAGGCAGATAATTGCAGCGAATTACCTGCCTATCCAGCATGCCAAAGTGTAAATTCCGCACAAATCTGACTGACCTGTGACTTCCTCAATAGACTCCTCATAATATCCCTCCCTGGAAAGCTCCAGCTGTTCAATCCATTGCGACATATGGCTTGCCACCGTCAAGGGATTCAAATTGTTCATCCACGGCTGGTTGCCATCCCACCTACATACACGGGGCCGCGTTGGTGCTCAGGATGCTGTACAGGGGGAAGTCAAGAAGGCTGAAGTGGTGACCGACCGGAGTTTCGTCACAACGGATACAATGAACGTCGAATAAATGGTCGTCCGGATTGAAGCGCCCCGTCCATTGCTCATCAGGCAAGCTACATTCCCATCCGTATCACCTCCTACTGAAGGGGCACCGGGAGTATTTTGGAGATCCGTCATTACCGTGTCATGAACGGTACCAGATCAGCTTTCGAGGTCAATCAAGTTTCTTGACACCCCCTAAGACAATTCACCTCAGGCATGCGCCCCCTCACCTCAGACCCTTCATGGCTGCAGATTTGGATCTGAGCGGTCGCTCCCCTCCCCTGCCGCTAACCATCAAGTCTTGGTTGCCGGTGTCAACCATCATGACGCTCATGGTCGTCATCATGACGCTCATGGTCGCCATCATGACGCTTATGGTCGCCATCATGACGCTCATGGTCGCCATCATGAAGCTCATGGTCGCCATCATGAAGCTCATGGTAGCCACCATGAAGCTCATGGTCGCCATCATGAAGCTCATGGTCGTCATCATGACGCTCATGCTCGTCATCATGACGCTCATGCTCGTCATCATGACGCTCATGGTCGCCATCATGACGCTCATGGTCGCCATCATGAAGCTCAAGGTCGCCATCATGAAGCTCATGGTCGCCATCATGACGCTCACGGTCGCCATCATGACGCTCACGGTCGCCATCATGACGCTCACGGTCGCCATCATGACGCTCACGGTCGCCATCATGATGCTCAAGGTCGCCATCATGAGGCTCATGATGGCAAGGATGAAGCTCAAGGTCGCGGGGATGGAACCCAGGCCAAAATGAGCAGTCCTCCATCAAATATGTTCGGCCGGGTTACCTTGAAGGCTCGGGAGACTTACGTTGAGAAGGGGGATCGGGAATGGGGAAACAGATCGCTGCTTGGGAAGAAGTAGAAGTAGAGGGTACCATACGTACCCTCAGGATTAAACAGTAGCGCCAACCGGTTGCCCCGCCGATCAGCTTATCGTTGTGCTCATGATACCGGCCCTGGCGCCTCATTCGGAAGAAGGTATTTCCAGCTGCGAGATTCTCCATTACCATATTCTGAAAATCGGGCAAAATCGCCTCGTCAATATCTGCGTCAGTACTAACAAAAAAGGACCTAGGCGATTAGGCCTAAGTCCTTGTAATGTTGTTGGTTGCGGGGACAGGATTTGAACCTGTGACCTTCGGGTTATGAGGGCTCTGCCCACTCTTTCCCTGTTCCCTATAAATTTAGTAACTTACAGTTATATTGAGTGCTTATATATCACGGGCACGCCTTCCATGTCAACCATGCTTACCATGTTTACCAAAATTTGGTGTACAGTTTGGTGTACAGCCTTTGAGAGGAGGAAGCGGGATAGAGTGGAACCTCCCAGTCAAAGTTCGACCGCCAAGCGGTAACCAACCCAAGCGTGCGTACCACGACCGAAAGAACCAATCCTGTCCTACAGGCCCTACCCTGCCGGGCAACGTTTCAGGTTCGGATCATTGAGCACAAAGATTTGCTATATGCCCGTTGAGCTTCTTGATCGCATCTGAGCCGGCAACCTTGTGGATAACCAGTCAGCAACCTTTGCATGACATGGGATATAGGCGCTAGACCTGTTTGTAGCAAGACATGAAAATGGTTGTTGAGCAAAGCCCATGCAAAACAGCGAGTTGATGTCGTTGTAGTAATTTCCACAAGTCGAGCGACAAAGTCATCCCTATCGGAATCGTCAATAAATATATTTCGCCGTTCGATGCCGCGGCAAATAATATGGTGCAGTGAACCTGCAAGGTCGACACGCGCCTGTCTAGGCATATTCCGCCCTATTCAAAAATAGAAACTTATAATCTTATGTACCCCTGGCTGCGTCCGTACCGGTTTTCCCGCGGTTAGCAACCAGCTTCGTATCGGCTCAGAAAATCCTTTAGTGTCTGGATATGTCCGCAATCCTGATCCATCATCGCCCTAAACATTTTCGAATAATCCTTACTGGTAAAAACGATGGCATGTTCCATATGAAACTCCATCATCATCGTCTCCATATTAATCGCAAATCTCAGTGCCGATGGGACCGTCGGTGCAGAGGTTTCCAGCTTCGCGATGGCCCCGCGTAACAGCTGAAGGGCACGGTCAGCCTTCTCTTGATCAAGGACCGCGCCAGACACGATCATGACAGAAAGACGTTGGCAAAGATCAAACTGCAGCTTGTGGTTGTCCTCCTCGCTGGCGGTCTTCAGCCAAAGGGCTGCGGCATCCGGTTCGTGCTTGTGCAACCGTGCTAATGCCCGGTAGAACTCTCCAGCCAGAGTTTCAATTTCACAACAGGTCGTTAAAAGCTTTCTTATGGAGTTCGTATCGTTGGCCGCCATGCTACCCTCTCGTGTGGTGTTGCATTTTCAAGAAGAGCCCCTGGAGAGTCATCCTGACAGTCCGGGGGCAAACCTCAGGGAACCTTGACGTGACACAACTGACCTGCTGACCGATCCCGGGAAACCGCACCGCTGTCAGAACTGTTTTCCCGGCATGAGCATCGAGGCATTCGAGTTCATTTAAACGGCAACGTGAGATTAAGGTACGCACGGCGCAATGTCAAAGTTTATTTGATGCACTCGCAAATTCTCTAGGCAAGTCGGAATCTAATATTTTAAAAGAGTCACTTCCCCCTTCGACGTAGAGAGATATCCAACTGTACTGGAAATACGGAAGCCGTTTTTTCCTGAATACGCGTTTGAAAAACTGGTTCCGACTTTTTGCGAGACCATCAAAGTTCATTTGACCCGGCAGGAAAAACGAGAAAAGGTAAAATGATTTGCAACTATCAAGCAAGCTTCAAGGAAAATCAATTCAAACTATACAAGGCCTCACGACAGAGGACACAGAGGAAATCTTAAACCAAGGCATAGATCTTCTTGTTTTCAGCATAAATCAGATTTAGATTTTCCTCTGCGTACCTCTTTGGTGAAGCTTTTTGCTTCGGATTGTTCGTGATTGGTCGACTGATGCTGAATCAGTGCCAATACGCACATATTCCCGGGCAAAAAAAGGCGCTCGGCGTGTTTCAGTAGCGGGGACGCGGGCTGCTCTGGCCCGCACCGATACCCCCTCCAGCATACCTTCCGCGGCGTTGCAATTATATAATGTTGCTTCTGTTGACATGCGCACTGCTTTGCGTTAAAGATCAAAATCATCTTTTTAGTCCAATGGCGATAGGGCACCGGCCTGACGGCCTTGCGCCGGAAAATATCAGGCCGCATCCATCCTAAAAAGCGGTTGGCTGGAGCGGACTTGACCTGGAATACATTACCATGAATATTTCCTCCACAGAATTGAGCGCAGGCGCCGCCATAAGTCAGCTCAAAACCTTCCAGCGCGACTCGAAACTACCCGGCAACAAAGATTTCAGCGTTGACAACAGCATCGTCTCTGCTGCAGGAAGATATCAGGCGGCCTCGTCCAGGTTCACGGCGACACTGCACCGTTCGGCAGCGACCTCAGCCTTCCACACAGCCGCAGGCGGAACTGTGCCTCCTGATTTTCACGTACCATAAAATCTGTAACACGACTGCCATGATATTGTTTTACTGGTAAAAACTGGAGAAAATATGTATCTTCTTGAAAAGTTCAGATCTATTACATCCATCACTCTCAAGCGTTTCATTTTCACTGCGACCCTGATAGTTTCTATTGTAACCTTCATTACTGTTTTAACCACCCTGACATGGATTTTCCTGAGACAGGCTGAGGATATTTCCACCAGCACCTCTTTTTCAATGGCCAATCGGATTTTAATTTTAATGACCGAAGCCATGGAACAGGGCAAAAACATGAATGAGATGACTGGAGTAATAAGAGAATATCAACGTCTTCTTCCCGACAGGTACTCGATCACAATCGTACCGCTCAAAACGTTCAAGGCAGAAAACGGCACAAAGAACGCAGACGAGCCGATACGGAATGCTTTTGCTGATGGAAGGAACAGCCGTCACCGGACTATTAAAGGTCTGGAACATTTTTTCCCGCTGAAGGCGGAATCTAGATGCCTTGGCTGTCATCCAGCAGCGAAAGTAGGCGATGTACTGGGTGTGCTGTCCATAAAAGAGGAGATGACGGGTTTCCGCTTCACCTTCCTGCGTCAGTTTCTGTTCATTTTCCTCATCTTCCTCCCGATCCCCATTCTGATGTCTTTTTCAGTGTCCAAATTCGTGAACTCGCACCTGGGTGACGCCATAGAAAGACTCGCACGCATGATACGTTCAGTAAACAGCATGGCCGATCTTACGAAACTTGAAACGGAATTGGAGAATGAAGAGCACAGGTTTCGAGAATTCGAGGATATTTTTCACGAGTTCACCAAATTTATCAGCAGGATCAGAGGGTTGGCCGTAGGCAAGGAGATGCTGGAGTTTGAAATAAAGGTTCTTGAACGCTTCATCATAACCTCCGAAACCATCCGCGACTGGAAAGACCGGGTAAGCTACCTCTTGAATGAAGTGAATACGGTCATGCAGGCCTACACTATCTTCTGTGTATTCCAGGTAGAGGAGGAGTCCTACGACATTGAGATTTTCTGGTCCTGTCCTCCGTCCCAGAAGACCATGCATATCATGGAAGAAATAGTCCGCCAGCGCGTCAGCCATGAAAAACTGACAATCCCCAAAATCACCGAAATAAAAATAGTACACAACATAGTGAATCCCAATTTCTCCGTGCTGGATCTCGATCAATCGGAAATAGAATTCCAGACCAAGTCTCTTTTTCTGGAAAGCCCCGCTATCAGCGGAATAGTCGGCATCGGAGTCCAATCCCAGACTGTTGCCGATCCGATACGTTCTCTGGTCATAAACGGCATACTAACCACCATGCTGAATGTCGTAGGTTCCATAAAGGCGATATACAAGTACACCAAAGATCTCGAATATTATGCGACCCGTGATCCCTTGACCAATCTCTTTAACCAGAGGCTCTTCTGGGAACTCCTAGGATATGAGGTAGGACGTTCGGAGCGTCACAAGGAAAATTTCGGTCTGCTTATGATCGATCTGGATAATTTCAAGCACGTAAACGATATGTTCGGACATTTCATAGGCGACAAATTTCTCTCCAAGGTGGCTGTCACCATCCATGATTGCCTGAGAAAGGGAGATGTTCTGGCACGGTACGGCGGTGACGAATTTACGGTGATCATCTGCGAAGCTGACGAGGAGCAGGTATACATAGTTGCGGATCGGATCAGGGGGGCTCTGGCACAGATGGAGATTACAGCTGCGGACGGCACCAAAATACGGGGATCCGCATCTATCGGCATGGCCATGTTCCCAATGCACGCGCAAAGCCCGAAGGATCTCTTCCTGTTTGCCGACAACATGACGTACAAGGCGAAGTCAATGGGGAAAAACTGCATTATTCTGCCGACTAATGACGATGTTTCTGATGTGTTCGAAAAGAGCAGCGACATGTCACGGCTGCTGTTGCAGGTAATAGAAGAAAAGCGGATCATTCCGTATTTCCAGCCGATAGTGACAACCGGTAGCCGGGAGGTCCTCTGTCACGAAGCACTCTGCAGAATTGAAATCGGGGATAAGGTAATTTCCGCCTCCGATTTCATTGAAATCGCGGAGAAACTTTGCCTTATCAATAAGCTGGATACGATCCTGATGGAGAAGGTTTTCGCAAAAATGAAGGAAACGGGCTACAAGGGGCTCATTTTCATCAACATCTCTCCGAAATCGCTGATATTGAAAGAGTTCGTTCCGACCATAATAGACCTGGCCCGCAGTTATGATATCCCGCATGACAGTGTCGTTTTCGAGATAACCGAGCGTGAAACAGTAAAGAACATGACCCTGCTTGAAAGCTTTGTGCTTGAGCTCAAGATGCGAGGTTTCAAATTTGCAATTGACGACTTCGGTTCCGGATTTTCCTCGTTTCAGTACATTCGCAGCCTGCCGATCGATTTTGTCAAGATCGAGGGTATGTTTGTGAAAAACATGCTGAAAGACCCGAAGGATATGGCCTTTGTAAAGACCCTCTCCATCCTGGCCTCTGAATTCGGGATACAGACCATAGCCGAATATATTGAGGATGAAGACCTGCTTAAAGCGGTGCATGCCATAGGCATCGATTATGCGCAAGGTTTCCATACAGGCAGGCCGAAGCCGGACTTCAGCGCAAGCAATTAGAACCGGCGGGTGGGTGTGGGATTTCGAAATCGGTACTGTTACAGGTAGGATGTTACGTAATATTTGCAGTTTTATATTCTATAAACATGGTAAGACACTGATATGTATAGGATTGGTGTCAGGAAGGGCTTTACAATGGTATGTGGTAGAGCGGGGGATTATAGAAGCAATGTAAGCATCTAACTGCGTCAATGTAACCTGCGTCAATAGCTGCGTCAGTACTAACAAAAAAGCCAGCTAGCTTTGTGGGCTAACTGGCTGTAATGTTTTGGTTGCGGGGACAGGATTTGAACCTGTGACCTTCGGGTTATGAGGGCTTTGGGCCCAGACTCCCCGCTTCCTATAAATTTAGCAACTTACAGTTATATTGGTTAGTTATGTAACACGAGCCAGCCTTCCATGTCAACCATTCTTACCATGTTTACCAAATTTTGGTGTACAGTTTGGTGTACAGTAATTCTTTCCCTGCGTTACTCCGAATGCATGGGAGCGCAAGGCTAAAGAGCAACATCGTCGGAAAGTCAGTCGGAGTAGACGTCCCAATTCGTCCCGCATCAGTCACCTGACGCAGGGCTCCTCGATGGTCTCACCAAGTGGAGTGCGTATTCCGGTCGATTGCGACCGGCATTCCGATCTGATTTGCGACCGCGATTCCGGCGTGATTGCGACCGGCAATCCGATACGATTGCGACCAGCGTTCCGGAGCATTACGACCGGTTGAATTTGGTAGTCGCGAGGTAACTCCAACGGGTACCGTCTCCCTACGACAGCATAATCAGCCTGTTTACCCAAAAAAGCCTGCCCGCCCCCATCGAGAGGGCGGGCAGGCAATAAAGCAAAAAAAGGGGGGGGGGACAGCCACATTGGCGCCCCCCCTCTTCTGGCCGCCGGAGCTCACTCCCCGCCGACCAGGACTTATTCCCACTCAGAGTACTCCTTCACCCCGTCCCCTTACAGCGGGCACCAAAGGTTTCGGCATTACCGAGGCAGGTATGGTGCTGAGGAGCGGTCGGTGCCATGTCCAAGATCCGACATCAGCATCAGGAGGCCGCCATGACGGCGGCCTCCGTTGTCCGTTATAATCTGCTTTATTTCTGGCTCCCAGGATTGTAGATCGCTGTCACGACTTCTTCAAGGTGTTTATAAATCGCCATGGGGTTCGCTCCAATTGCTTGACCCAGCTTCGGTTTGAGATCGTCTGGAAGATCTGCTTTTTGCAGATTTGCTTTCGATGCTTGCACCAGCTTCGCCAATGTTTCACTACTCACAGTTCTGTCAACTACGCCCTTCGCTGCCGGTGCGTCACCCCGGAAAAGGGCCTTTGTGAATTCCTGAAAATTCTTATTGTCATTCACTGCTGCACCACCAGCGGATAAAACCAACCCGTACCACTCGCCGGCGGTAAGGCCCGGATTGCAGCCATTGGGGTCACGGTCTTTGTCATTGCTGACATCCCACATAACGGGGAGATTCACGCTCCGAAGGTTTTTTGGCGCAATGCTATGCTGCATGATGTAAGACATCATCCCCGGCCAGGTCACATTCGCCGTGTTCTGTTCTTTTTGTGCTGCGGTCTGTTCTTCTCGTTTTGAAACTACACCAAACATGCTGTTAGCTGTGGATTTCTTGGCTTCTGTCAGTGGTTTACCCTTGAAGGTGACCGCTGAGTGGATCGGCGAATTCAGCTCGACTCCGCGAACTACGTCACCGAAAAGCACAAGCTTGCGAATGTCGTCAACAGAATCCGCCTGAACCATACTATGCCAGGTTACCCATGCTGTCTTGTACTGTTCAGGAGTCAAGGGATCTTGGTAAAAGGGGAATGAAATAAACCGTCCCAGTCCGCCAGGGCCAGCCACTATGTTCTCTTCCGGCAACCAGAGATGATCTGCAAACGTCATTCCCCGGTGCCATGCGTACATGCCGCGAGAGAGATGGTTCCACTGAGAAAATGTTATTGTTTCATTTCCCAGAAAACCACCGGCATCGCCAGTGACATAATCCGGGTCCAAATCAGGGTTGGTTAGCCCGAAGTCAAAATTTTTCAGGTGATTCACGAAAACATCGTCTGTATATGCCAGATTTCCGAGCAAAGCGGCAACCGATTTTTCTTTAAAAACGTCATTGGTGGATAAGGCGGGTTCAGACCATTTCCTTTCTGTCTTTACAAGCTTCCCTCCCGTAATCTGCCCGCCAATCGTTTTATGCACCGGAGTTCTCGTTTCCACCACCTCAACTTTCTCAACTGTCGCTATGACTTGATCGTCAGGAGGGAAGTCTCGGAAAATAGCCTTTATCCGGGCAATCACAAGCGGGTCTTGTACCTTCTGGATCGCAGCAACAGCATTCTTATAGTCGAAAGGCAACGAGACTGTCGGCAGCAGACCCTTTTCCTCTAAAATCTTCCTGCGCTCACTCCCGCCGCCGATCACTGTATGCTCCGAGCTATCAATATTGGCGAGTGCAAAATTGATCTGGTTTTTCAGTGCAGAACAGTTTTGAATAATCTGGTTCGGCCGCAGATCCTTTTTGAGCTGTACCTGTGGGCGAAGTGCCTTCTCCAAGTCGCAACTCTCATCCTCGAAATACTTCTTCCAGGTCGCCGGATCCTTTGCCATGCTGTCAAGCATCGAGCGTGTTTGCTCGTCTTCAACAATCACCGCTAATCCTTTTTTACCGGTCTCCTGCTTCTTCTGGATCTTGGTTTTTTTACCAGGCACAACACCCGCTATCTTCGGGTCAAAAATCGCTATGTGTGAACCCGAGTCGTATACGAAATGGTCAAGGTTAAAGACGAAGCTACCATTTACATAAACCTTTGACTGATCGCCTCCGCCGGCCTGCATCTCCACGGTGCCTTCAGGCAAATCCGGACCGAAAAAACCGGCAGAAGATGCCTGAGGGGCAAGAAACATCATTGTCACAATCATCATCCACAAACATTTTTTCATACCTTTCACTCCTTTTTTGTCATGTGAGGCGGGTTGATAACAACATTAAATATTCTAACGACATTAGATTTCAAATCACCTACTCATACCACGATATAGCTCAATCAACCATATAAAGCCTATTTTTATTGTTAGCGTCCCAATATCTACACGAAGGCGTAGCCATACCGCTGTATAGTCGTCGATCAACGAAGAACATGCAGCCACTCCCGTGTAGTGCCGTTGTGATATACGTCTAGTCAGCACCAGGGTCTTGTGTATGTCGTCTGAGATTTTCAACTTTTTTGCTCTTAATGTGGCTCCCTCAGAAAACAGGGCGATTTCAGCAGATATTTCCCACTGGCTATAACAGTTTACTGGAGTTACAGCACTGGCTCCGGCACGGCCATCAGGAATATAAAAAAACGCTCATTCTCTTTGTAGTGAGAATGAGCGTCAAGAAACATCCATCCTACTCTTCGGTAACCGGCAATCCATTAATCTCCACTATGGACCCTAGGGTTTTGCGTCACCAGATTACTCTGATTTTGCTCTTATCGGCGCAGCACATAATTTATGTTTTTTTAATTGGCGTACTTGTAAACTATTCCGCGCTTTAAATCAAGCTATTTAAAACAGTTTTATATTATCAGAGTCACATTAGCCAAGACGATCTTGGACGTTGCGATAAAAATAGCTAATGGACTTGTCGTATCGCGCAACTCCCTGATTTTGTTCTATTGCGGCCAGAGGGTTTTAATTTCCGACCTTCGGGGTATGACCCCGAAGGTACGAACGTGAAAAGGGATTCGGTAAGTTACCGAATCCCTTGATTATTTGGTTGCGGGGACAGGATTTGAACCTGTGACCTTCGGGTTATGAGGGCTTTGAGCCCACACTCCACATCCCTTATAAATTTAGCAACTTACAGTTATATTGGCTAGTTATATATCACGAGACTGCCTTCCATGTCAACCATCCTTACCATGTTTTCCAAATTTTGGTGTACAGTTTGGTGTACAGTCTGATTTATGAAAAGCGTGCAATTCGGATTTTAAAAATGACCCTTTCGGCGTCAACGCTGCCCCTCCCTCTCCCCCCTGTGTCAGGAAAGGTATATTGGAAAGAGGCGATGCTAGTTCCGTTTCTCGGTCCCCAACAAAGATCTCAAGTATACGTTAGCTTTGTCTGATTAATTCAATTTCTTGTCTTATTTTTCGTATCATGTCGGCCTCATGGTCGGACAGGTTACGGCAAAGTGGATCAAATTAAAATTCCTGAGAAGAGTCATCTTCAGGTTTCCCAGCAGTAATTTCCCCTTGGGCTATTATACATAAGCCTTTTTGCATTTCCTGTAAAATTCCATCGCGTCGAGAATGGGCCCAAACATTGTTAGGAAATCGTTCGACAATTTCATTATATGCAGCAAGGGCTGCACTGCAATTTCCCATCTCTTTCAAAACTTCTGCGCGCCCACAAAGGGCCATAACATTATCCCGAATTCCTTCTGAGGTTTCTTCGTATGCAGCAAGTGCTTCGGCATATCTTCCTATCATTCTTAGGACTTCTGCACGGCCACAACGCGCAATGACATTGAGAGGGAAACATTTAATTATTTCTAGGTAAGCTGCAAGGGACTCTTCATATCTCCCCATCGCCTTAAGAACATCCGCACGTCCAACTTTCGCGATAACATCATCAGGAAAGCAGTCTATAGTACTTTGGTAGGCAATCAGTGCGTCTGCATATTTTCCCATTTCCTTCAACACACCGGCTAGCCCAGTACGGGCAACAATATTGTTCGGGAATCGTTCAAGTGTATTTTTATAACCCAAAAGTGCTTCTTCGTAATTACCTGTCTCTATAAGAACCTCAGCTCGGCCCGTATGGGCCACAGAACTGTCAGGGAATTGGTAAATTATCTCTTCATAAGCTATAAGAGCTTCCTGATATTTCCCCATATCCTTCAGAAGCTCGGCCAGTCCAGTACGGGCAACGACACTATCAGGAAAATCTATGATCGTATTGTGGTAAGCTGCAAGTGCATCGGGATATTTCCCCATCTCTTTCAGAATCTCTGCACGTCTGATACTCGCCAGAGCACTATCATATCGCGATTCCAGAACTGCCCAAGCCTGCCAAATTTGAACATTTTTTGGATCAAGTTGAGAAGCGCGATTGAAAAGCCAACGCGCTGAGTACATCGTGGCAATATCACCAATAAACCCCTGGTTTCCCTCAGCAATAGCCCATGATAATATCAACAGAGCATTCTTACTGTCGGCCTCGAAAGCACGTTTAAAAAGCCATCGCGCAGTGGAAGGAGATTCATAATCACCGTAGTTTCCGGCTTTTGTTTCGACCTGCGCCCAAGAGTGTAAAATTTTTGGGTTATTAGGATCCATCTGACTGGCTATATTAAAAAGCCAACGAGCACTGTACTCCTCATCAATTGCCCCAAAGTTCATCATCTTTGTCTCAGCAAGCGCCCAAGTATGACGTATTAGCGCTGAACTATTGTCCATAGTTGTAGCGAGCTTAAACAACCACCGTGCAGTGAACTCGGAGTGAACATCTCCCAAATTGTTATTGTTTGATTCCGTAGTGGCCCATGCAATGATAACTGGAACATTCGTTGGATCTGCTTCAAGCCCCTTCTTAAACAACCACCTTGCCGAATTTGGGGTGTCAATACTTCCGATATTACCAGTTTTTACCTCATTTTTCGCCCAAGCCATGAGTAGTTTGCCATCAGTAATAACCTCATCAAACTTGGAATCAAAACTTGGAACTTTCTCAAGAATATCATGGAATCGTTCAGCGACTTTTTTCAGCGATATTTGGAGCCCGAATTTGTCCCTATTGTTATACCCAGTTATGGATTCAGAAGCCAAATCCAACCACTTTGATTGTTTGAATTGTTTTGGAACATCTGATAATTTGCCAGACACTAATATCGGCAAGATAAGTGGAAGTTTAAATCTTTTCGATTTACTATCGAAGGCGTTCCACTCAGCGATATTAATAGAATTAGCAAAATATCTAGGAGTGGCAAATACTAATAACATCCGGGATCTAAGAAGTGGGACCATCAAATCACTGTTGAATCCTCCCCCTATTGAAAGCTCAGTAACATCATAAAATATTTCAAGTTCCTTGCCGTAAAGAGATTGGTACCAGTCTTTTAGGCATTTTAGAGACTCCCGTATAATTTCGGATCCAACTGTTGTACCGCGTGAATAGCTTACAAAAACATCGTATTCATAGCCCGTCTCAAACTTCACTTTATTTTCCATCTTTTTACTTGGAAGGACAAGAGTCGGATCAGCGCGTATACCTACAATATCTCCTACATTCTGAAAGTTGGCCGCCAAGATGGTGGCAATTTTGTCATAAACGAACCCCATCCCTTCAGGGTCATTTACTCCCTGTTCAACAACCGCAAGCTTTTCCCCAAAACCAAAATAATCTATTTGGGGGACTTTTAATCGCTCTAGAACCTCTCGAGGCCGTACCGTTTTCGGAAGCCAATCCTCAAAAAACTCCTCCATAGCCTCTTCGAATCGATTAATCCACTCTTGAGATTCTTTGAATTCAGCGCGGGTTCCAAACCTGGAAGGCAGCGGTAAAATGGTAAGTGGCATTCTGTCATAGGCAAGATTTTGTCTAGCACGTTGAGCTAATCTTAGAACGTCGCGGATTCCGTAAAGACTCTGGTGATTTGCCGTAAACATAGCAACGACTACATCAGGAAAAAAGATAGTGCAAATTCCTCCCGAATCGCTTAAACCTGTCCTGCTGTCGATCAAGACAAAATCAAAATTTTCAAGCCATTGCTGTCTGATTTTTTCAAGAACAGAGCCACCATTGTTTGAGAAAAAGCATTGCCAGTCAAATTTTTCAAGTTGATTAGTATAATTAGGATTATCTTCTTTGCCGCTAGGCAGCAGATTGAGATAAATGCCGTTATCTACTTTTATTTTCCAGAGATATGACTGATAATCATACAAATTACCTGAAACAGTATCAGTAAGAAGCCCCATCAGACCTGTACCTAAACTTTCAACGCTGAAGCATGAAAAGTAACGTTCTATGCCAGGGGCTTCGAGATCCCAGTCGACGACCAAAACACGCAGACCCCTCTGTGCAAGGAGAAGTGCAGTATTGGCCACAGCCATACTTCTTCCGACACCACCTTTATAGGAGTAAAATGTCACTATCATGACGTACCCCCAGAGAACCTAGGAACTGTATCCTGGCTAGTTCCGTCTTGGAGATGGAATAGCCGAAAGAAAGTAGCTGCAGTCTCGTCAGACCAGTTCGATTGCCAATCAGGAGCATTGCTAATAGCAGTTGCCACAGCAGGAGCGTGTTGCATCAGTATATCGTCAAGATCCTCAGCCCTCTTGCTTTCTCTCGACATCCGCACATTAAAGCATTTTTGAATTTCAATGTGATTAATATGACCTATCTCAGCAGGGAAAGTATCCCCATCGTGAATAATTGCTGGGACTATGATCCCTCGAGGATTTGCCAACGTTCGGCAACCCGTAAGCCCCTCCCTAGCCATCATGTTTGACATCTCGCAAGTGCACCATTTGCTTGTGAAATAGGTCCGAGTCCATAGAGGAAGCAGTATCCGCGAAGCGCTTAACTCCACACCAAGTTGTTGAGGCCAAGAGGTTCCGGCATCAATTTGATCATCCACAAAAATATCCACCTGGCGCCCCAACTCCATGGACACACGCAAATCCAACAAAGGCAAGAAATGGTCCTTTATCCATTTGAGCGTCTCGGGATGCCTTTTATAGCTTAGAAATATGTCGTGTCTGTATGACATGCTGTTCGAATGAGGATGTTCCTCGCTTCGCCTCCCTTTAGTATTTAGATATTCCGCCATTTATATTAAATTACTATTAGGTCATCTTCAATGCGCACTTTCCCAAGAATCAAGCACTTTACTCGTAAAGTGAGGTAGCCTGAAAATAATGGACACTCGCACTTGCTATACTACCGAGAGGGATGAGACACCATGAAAAAGCTGCAGAGTTACACCCCGGAGTTCCGGGCCGAGGCGGTCAAACTGGTTTTCGAACAGGGGCTGTCACTGGAGACAGCTGCAAAGCGGCTTGCAATAATGAATTAGGCGGGTCACCGTTCGACGCCGATGCGGGTCTAACTTCGAAACAGATCAACTGAACCCGGCATCTATTTATCGATTTATTCAGGGCTGAGGGAACGCTGATAAGTTGCCAAATTAATACGGACTGGGGAAATTGGTGCTAACTCCATTATACCCCGCCCGACTGCGACAGGTCACTCCGGGCCCTTCGGATGTAGCGTTGCATAGACTTCATAAACGTCATAAATTTAATATCTTACAGCCATATTGAATGGTTATATATCATAGGCCCGCCTCCCATGTCAACCATGCTTACCATGTTTTCCAAATTTTGGTGTACAGTTTGGTGTGCAGCCATTTGAGGTTGGAACAGGTGCTTTCTCTTTGAATCCAGCAGCTGAACGGATGGAGGCACGGGCGCGTAAGGAATGCCAATAAGGGATCAAAGAGATAAAATCCTCGCGCTAATTGCATGATTGCATACCTGGGTGACCCCACGCTGTGTGCTGTCCCCCTTTCCTCCCTAGGGAATCCGAACCGCAATACTTTGACAAGTTCATGTATTAGCAATCAGCTGTAGCAAGTCGGACTGCGAGAACGGGATTCGAAGCCCGAGGCTCTTCAAATAGAGTGTTGTCCGTTCTCGCACCTCCGTGACTCCATCCGGAAATGCTACTTGAGCGTCTTCTTCCTTCGCCGCTACGATCGTTACGCGATATTCCGCTCTGCATAGCTGGAAAAGGCGTTTCGCAACATTAAAGAAATAGACTGCAGATTGCTTATTGGCACTCTGTATCCTTCCTAAACAATAGTGACTTTGTCCCAACCGAAAAACGTCCGCTGTGTGTGCACCGATCATCATCGACCCATATAGACACCTTTTTGCGTCTTCGGTTCTTCCTATTCGATACAACGCCTCTCCCTGATCAATCAAAATGGCATGTATTTCCCTAATGTCACCAATTTCCCGGACGACAGCGATGGCACTCTCCATGTACTCTAGGGCTAGCGGATCTTTACCTTGCTCGAATAGTGCTCTGCCAACTCTGTGTTTAGCGAAACCAACACCGCGATCGTCATCATGGATCTCGGCTATGGCAAGTCCCTCTCTTGCATTTTCAAATGCATCCTCTGGGTGTAAGCCTTCTGATGCAAGAACAAGAGATAATTGCCCGTATGCAACCCCAAGATGTCTAAATTTTTTCGCTTCACGAAGTGGCTCAAGTGCGGCTCGAAGTAGGATAATTGCTTCGCCATGACGATCAAGCCTGTGGTATGCATTCGCCAAGTTCATCTCTACCATGATGCGTGCAAGCGGATCTGATACGAGTCTAAGTGAGTCGTTGTAGTATTGCTCCGCAGTTTTGAGCGAACCCCATGCACGGTGGATGTTGCCAATCGAACTCAATGCTTGCGACTTAACGACAAGGTCACCCGCATCAGAGGAAAGCGATAATGCGCGCTCGAAATACTTCAGAGAATAGGGCAACATGCCAGTTTGGAAGCGGCAGCGACCCGCTTCAATGAATAAGTGTGCTTTAAAAGTTGTCTCCGCCTCAGGTGTTGCTTCTAGTGCTCTGTCGTACATGAATTGTGCGTCTGAGATGCGGCCATTTTTGAGATAGTTCCTTGCATCATTGACGAGTATTGTGGCCTGTGACTGCGGGACGTTATGCACAGATTGGTGTTGTGAAGAAGTGTAGTTTTCGGCAGCTTGTCTGATTTCGGCTCTTATTTCCAAATATGCAGATATTCGTGGATTCGTGCCCTCACCTACATCATTCAAATTGTACAAAGTTCTAGGCAGGATAAGTAATCTCTTTAGCCAGTCGATATTAGCATCTTCATAGGGAGAGACACGCACCGGAATAAGACGTAGTTCGCCGCTTTTCGCACGTTCGAGTAGGAGGGGAATCTCATTTGTCTTGACAAATACGGAGTCTAGCCAGCGTTGCGAGACGAGCAGGAGAGCAATTTGCGCTTTTGAGATCTCTTTTTTAATCACGTCTACTATGGGTTCCCCACCTGCAATATTTTCGTCGAACCAAAATTCGACAATATTGTCACGTTCCAAACTTCGGAGATCGCCGATCATGCTATTATCTTTCATCAAGCTAGAGTCGGTACGCGAGTAGCTGATAAACACCCTCACTTTATCCTGATCCCGAATTGCTGTCATATCAGACTCTCTCTTTCATCGGTCAAGCCGATGACTTGATCCCAGAGAGGGTTTCGCGTCCCATTAGAGGTATTGAGAGTCGATTTCACCATAGGACAGACACGGACGTAGTCCGCAGAATCAATTTCATCTTGTCGTCGTGCCAACACTGGGCATGAGCCTGATCGACTCGATACAGGCATTAGAACCATGTCATCGAGTGGTTCGCTGCACTTGATATCAGAGGAGTGGTACCATGATGGTTTGTCGATTGCCATCAACAAAGGACATCGGAATAGTCGTTCATCTGGCGTCATGTTAATGGTATCCGACTGCCTAGCGGGGCATGCCACTCCTGCATTCGCTAGTTGTGCGGCGAGAATATTCGGCAGGTACACGATAGGAGCGCGTATTAGAACAGTAGAATCGCTTGCGAGTTGTTTCCATGTGTTCCATGCAGAGAGCCACTCCTCTGCGCTAAGGGCAACATTTCTTAATAAGCTCGGATTCTGTATCGTATCGACGTAATGGAGATTTATAAGGTCAACTCCGCTCTCCTCCGCATACTTGACAAGGGCAGGGATGTGACCGAGGTTTGAGCGTGTGACTACACACGAAATTCTAACAGGCAGGTTGCTTTCAACGCATCTTCTGATGCAGACTTGTGCAAGATTTGTGGCACCACTGAACCGAAGAGCATCATTCGTTGCTGTCAGTGTAGAGTCCAAACTCACTGAGACATATCGGACTTCGACCTCCTTGAGGACTGCGATTTGGTCGGGCCGTAACGACCCATTACTCTGAACAATAAGGTCAAGACCTGTGTATCGTATGCATCTAACAACTTCCTCAAAGTCATGGAGGAGAGAAGGTTCGCCACCGACGAGCGTTACAAGATTAACGTTGAGAGACTCGCGAAGTGCGATAAAATGTTCGATGAGTTTCGCTACAGGGATTACTGATCGATTCTCGAGGTGGGAGGAAGAAACATAACAATACACGCAACGGTGATTGCAAAGTTCTGAGACAGCCAGAATTAGGTGACGGCTGTTTGAGAAGTGAGGTCGGGACCTATCCAAGATATGGCGTTTAACGTCTGTCATTTTGTGCTCACGCTTCAATAAAGGTATCTCCACAATAATACACTTCGAAGCTAGGTTCTCAAATCAGCTACCAGTATGACCCACCAAAACGTTTGCCTACTCTGCGAATCAATAGGTCAAACCGCTCTTTTGACCCCGAGCAGGTGACCCTCATAAAATCCGTCCAGTTGCCTGGTTAACCCTTTTCGAAGCTGATGAGAAGTTGAATGGGTCGCCTTGAACTAAGTTTATCTCCTTTTTATAGCATTGTTCAATCCAATTAATAAGGTTTGCGACAGCAGCATCGCTGATAAGTTTCTTATTATAATTTCTACGGTTCTTATAACCTATAGATTCTAGGTCAACTGCTGGGGCTACCTTCCCAAAGTAGTAAAAATGGTCTGAGACTAATACATTACATGAAGAAGTGTCTGTGCTCAAATTTTCTACATTAGGAGATCCGTCCGGATTGCTATGATGAGAGTCCTCCTGAGTCCAATTTTCAGTACCTACGTCTTGATGGTATATGTTATCACCAACCATCATTACTTTACTCCCATTCCGCAACGACTTCTTTATCTGAAATCGAGAATCTGACCAATAGCCATTGAAAGTTAGGATTTCAGAAACCCTCATAAGGTATACACATTTACCTGTTGCGTTCAGCCTGGTGCCGCCAACGCCCATTATCCAATCGCCAATATGAGCTCTCGCTCGTATTTGAGGCTTACAAGTCGCAAGGGTGCAGTACCCATGGAACGGGTTCGGTGCAAAACCAAAATCTCTATCAACAACATAAATGTATAAATGTTTGGCCATTATTTCTAGCATACCGCATGGGGCCCATCTTGCCTTGGGGCTGGGCTGCCATCGGGGTTTTGGAATGACGCGATACCGTTAATTGCATCCATGATAGAATTCGATTCCCAGTCAACTATTGATGTACTATATTCTTTTAATGCATTTGGGAGTTCAACTTTGTCCTTTAGCCCTTCCTCATACACTCCAATTATCCTTTTCCCTTGTTTACTCGCCTCGCTGATTTCCCAATCGACCCATGGTCGAGAATGCGTCTCCTTCCCGACAAGCACGATCACTGTTCCAGCCCAAGACATTTTCATCCTCAGGAGCCTCCTAATGGTCGCATCCTTAACCAGTCCTTTATCAAGACGCTGTTGATTTGCTGGTTTAGCACGGATTGAGCTGTTCCGAATTTGGCAACCATTCTTGCTGAGCATGCTCGTGAGTTTGTCGACATGAGCATCATCTTTGTGGTGGTGACTGATAAATACATTTTTGATATTTTTCATATAGGGGTCAATCCTCGCATACATGAGAAACGCTTTACCCTTAATCCCATTAGCAATTTAGCGAGACAACTGTGAGATGTCAACAATTAATAAATACTTTGGGATTTTCTTCAACTAACTCCGCCGGTGATGGACCTCCATTATTAATATTGTGCCCTATTGTCGCTCGCTTCATAGATCATATGCACTTGCGTACACGGCCCATTGGCCTTCCTCGGCAGGACCGATTAAAGATAACTACTGGTTACTCCAGGGCCTCCAATTTCCGTGCATTCCACGCATTCCTTGGGGTCTTTGCCTCCGTAGTTCGGTTACGCCACCCGTGGTATCCTGGCAGATCCCATTGCCTTCCCCTCCGCATCACTAGTTGAGCACCCGGATTAATTTCGAAGATCAATGCCATACCCACATACTCCCCAGTGAACGATTGTTCGGCCACCTCACGATCGACCGACACATCACTTAGGGCACCATTTGGTCTATAGCCTTTAGTCCTTTCAGTACTAGCCATATTGCTTCATCCATGAAAGGGGTGCTAAACAAACGCTTATTATCTTCATCAGACAGACCATTTTTCAGATCTATACCAATTATTATATCATTGAGTGCATTATGGTCAGGATAAAAGTCTTTGCCCCTGCCAACAGAAAAGTTAATAAACTCTCTATATCCGGGGTTGTTCTCTATCTGCCATTCTAGAGTAAGTTCATCGGGAATATTTTTCGTCAAAATATATTTGCATAAACTGGCAGTAACTCCTCCAAATCCGCCTAAAAGGTATACCGGCTGTCCCATCGCAAGAGAGAGCATTACTTCTTCTAGGATTCCTGGCATTTTGCCTTTATAACCAGAGTGCGTGCCACCAACGCATATACGAGCATTGCACTTGCTAACCATTTCTCTACGCATTTCCGTAAGGCTGCGACTCCAGACAAAATGGTTCTGCGCATTACTTGGCGGCAAGAAAACATCTGCACTAGGCACCAAATCTAGGATTTCTGCTGGAGGCGGACATGCTATCATTGCTGCCACGGAACGATACTTTGCCTTCCAGGCTTTGGCATCAACACTGTCATTTGTATAAAGTGGCCAAGCAATAAAATTTTGAACGCTGACATTTTGTGTTTGTAATCTCGCTTGAAGCGACTGCGCCTCATCAAAAAGAAATTGGGTGAACCCGTCATCGCGCAAGTCTCCACCGTAAATCAGAGAGGACCCGCGAGCCAGTAGATGACGTGCGAAATCTTGCGCAAGCTGCACAAGATGTGAACCCGACAATCCAATCGAAACTAGTTCTTCTTCGGATGGTTGCGATATGGAAATACCAATTGCTTTATCTTTTAGATCGTGAGAATTGAACGATAAAGGAGTGTCCAGCTTAATTCCGAGATTGCTCAAAAACTTTAGCTCTTCGGAATACACCGGAGGCTCTGGATACACGATTATCTTATGTCTGCACGTTATAGTGCCACAATCGTGAAGCAAGATTTTTTCTATGTCTGAAACTTCCGGCGGCCGTGATCGAATTTCTGCATCTGGGTCGACCCATCCTACCGACTTATACCTACCCAGCACCAGCTTTGAGTAAAAGAACCTTATCGTTTCAAGCAGGGTGGCACTCAAAATCCGCAATAGATCCTTTTGCGAAACATCCCCTTCAGGGTGTACATGAACACCTGGAATATTCGAAGCAAACGGGAAACGGCGGTCTTCAAATTCCTCAAGACAATCGACAGCGATAATAGGCCTATCTAATTCTTTTGCTGTCATTATCTCACGTTGGCACCAATATCGAGAAGAGTATGGGTCAGAATGTATTGCAACAACAGAAGAGCCTTTTATATGGTCGAGAATTTCTTTGTCGAACATGTATCCGGGTGCGATATCAGTAGCATCGAAGAAGTCACGCATTGCGGTATTGTCGATGAAGCTTTTCAACGCAGTGGCAAGTTTGATTCCATACGCACCATCTTTAGCGTGGCTTAGGAATATTTTCAGAGAGTTATCTTTACCCAATGCTAATGGCATAAAAAAATCATTCAATGAATATCTGAATATTTCATGTGCAATGGAGATAAAAGCATACTCTTTAAAGTATGCCATTGGAAAATTGTAGGCCCTGATGCAGTTAGTTTTAGCTAAGGGCCCTGTCAATGAAAGCCCATACTTGTCAATCGCAATAGGGATTATATGACATTGATCAGAAGCGGGAAGGGCTTCAACATATGCAACCCATTCATCATCTGCAAGAACCTCTTTTCCGAGGAAAGGAAAGATAATTGTTTTATCGGATCGAAGATCCACAGCTAATGGCACCCCTTTTTGGACAGTCGTACGATAAAAAACGGGGAGGTTCATTGCACGTGAAAATGGCCTTTTCACATCTCGTTGTAACTGGGCAGCGCAGTAGTCCATAATTGGCTTGATTGTTGGCGAGTCGGCGGGATGCCATACAAAGTAAACAGAGAGGGGCGGAATAAAATCAGGCATTGTGTTCCCTTTCATAACAAAATATTATTAACATTTAGTTCGCATACCGATCGCAAATGCTCTGCAATACTTACCGAGGACAATTCTCAATGGGTGCGTTATCTTAATGAAAGATACTCACAAGGGCCACTGACGCGCCGGTAGGGGCAGCTCGTGCACATCCGGCTTGCACCCCACTACATTGATACATTTCTTAATTTCACTCATTGTTGACTGACAGAGGATCGGAAGAGCTAGTCGCCTATCCGATCAGACAAATTATTCGCTTTATGTTCAGGAAGTTTGTTGAGAAGGAAAAGGATCTTACCCTCTATTTCCTCCCTTGACTGAACAGCGTAATAATTAAGCCCACGAGCGGCTTTAGGAACAATCCGAGTATCGTCGATACAAAATATCCACAGGACAGCAAGCCCCTTCTTGTGACGCTCGAGCGCGATCTCAAGTTCATCGTTACACCACGGGCTACATGCGTATTCCTTGCACCAAAGTGCAACAAAGACGCTTGCCCGTTGAACGCTTCTGATGATTTCCGCCTGGGTTTCAGCGGAAGGCTCTAACTCCTCCTCGTCTCGGTAGACTATGTGACCTCGTCTGCGAAGTAACGTTTCAATGTAATCCGCTTCGTTTGGTCTTGCCCGTGCATAACTGATGAAAAAGGTCGACTCCTCGCCGCCATGCGGGCCGGCAAGGATTGTTTCCATCAACGACGGGACACGGTCGATTGAGGAAGGGTCGCCAAGCACATCAATATCGTTGTGCAGTAAGTCCCGCAGTTCCCAACATTTCGCATCATAATGAACCTGGGCAGCACCTCGGAGGAAGGTGAGTGGAAGTACAGGTTTTCTTCTGGCATCTGCAAGATGAAACAGCAAGTTGAGAGACCCGCTAGGCCTTCCTCCGACTGCGATGACCCCAGCGCTTAAATCAAGAGCGTTAAGCTGGGCAAATAACCATGCATGTTGTAGGTCTTCAGGGGGTTTTTCGCCTACCAAAGGCATGCAGGGGAATCGGTGGACATTGAGTAAGTTCAAGCCACTCACTAATTTTTTAAATTCAGCCTCAACCGCCGGAATCGCTGGGTAATAAATGGATACAACAGGATGCGCCGTTGTTGACTCCTTAGCGAACTCAGCAATTCCCTGCAAGATGTAATAGTCGGCTGAATCCGAAAAGGGGCTGCAAACTACGATCTCGTCTCCGCGGGACGCGATTAGCGCACCAAGTCGGAGCATCGTTTTTTTCAGGACCCTGGCCTCCTCACCGCTGTCTTTTCCTGCACCTGTAACGCCACCGATGACAAGAATTTTCATTTAGACATATTCTCCATAACTGCGTCGATTAGGACTCATCATAAAATATGTTCGGAATTACGGATCGGATTCCAACCGATAAGGAACACGATTTGGGACCGTCAAAAAGATACCTTTAGGATTTAAGACAAGACTATTCGCCCTTATATTTGAAAAGTTTTGTAAACTGCATCGGGCAGTTTCCTAAGGAACTGATATATTTAGTGGAGATATCTCTTGGTTTCTTGATATATTAAGAGTTTAAACACCAAATACTGTAACATATGATGTTAGTATTTTTGGTAGTATTATTTACTAACATCGAAATGCCAATTAATTACACTTTTTAGAGTAGCCAAGACATCCTATTTTTAGCATATACCTACACATACTATTCCATGCTAAACAGAGAGTTTTTTTATGTGGTCCACACATTTTTTAATAGAAATGCGCCATTTATTGAAAGTTTGCGCAGTGGGGTTACTTCTATAATTTGAATTCTCGCTCTTGATAAGTTCAAGTTGAGAAATGATACGCGAAATAGAAGTTTGTTGTTCTGGACTACCAAAGTCAATAGAGGTTTTTAAAGTTTGAATAAAGAATTCAATACCCTCAACTGCCACAGGAACACCATCAACATGTGATTTTTCAACGACAAGATCATCAAGGCAAGCCTTCCACATGTTTAAATATTTTACGCGACAGTCACCAGAACCAGGGTGCACGAGGGCCTGGACCATAGCTACTAACTCCGCAGGGTCCCTATCGATCAACTGGTCAATAATTGGGACCGATGCTTGTGAAGGCATACGATCTCGATCGGTGGTACGGCTATCAGCTGAAATGGTGGTTATGCTGCCTGGAGCACATCCAATTTCCTCACAAATATGCCTTTGGAGGAGTAGGATTTCGCCAATGTTAATTGGCCACCAACGCCTAAATTCCTGAGCTCTATAATATGATATGCAATCGAGAAGAACGATCTTTTCGCCAACCTGACGACGTTTAAATTGCACAAAACAGAAAGATGCAAAGATATCACTGTCAGGATTAAGCTCTGAAAAGTCACGGACCGGATCTATGAGTACAGCCACTGCTTTAGTTGTTTGCTTTTCCCTTAGGAGGGTGATAATACGGCTAATTTGGTTCCGAATCCCTGCATAGTTGTGAAGTTTAATCCCGTGGATATATGGAATACGCTTTTTGAGTTTGGAATCCTGCATTTGCCACCAAGTTACAGTGTCGGCAAACCATTTGTTAAGATCTCTACCTTCAAGGTCGTGCGGATAATTCTCGGGGGCTACGAAACCGGACTGGCTGACCCCGTTCATCTCGATATGACAAATAATTTGACGCCCGGTTTTAATTTTATCTACTACCCAACAGACTCTATCATAAACTTCATCAACAGTGTTACCACGGACAATTATTGGATCTGATGATAGTTGATCTGGGTTCCACAGTGGGAAGTCTAATTGATTGTGGTTGTCAAAATGGAGGAAGGACCCCCTGTGAATGGCAGGTACGGCCGAAATCGTGCAGACAGGGGACCTTGGCTGACCGCTTATACTAATTAATTGGCAAAAGTCTGAGGTATGATTAGAGACAGAACCGCCACTAATGACTAGCAATTTGTGCGGGTCCAGTTCTTGCGGATCGGATGGATAAATATGATCAAAAAATGTTTTTCTATTATGCTTGTGACCGTGAATAAGTATTTGAACATTCCAGTCTATTAATCGTTGTTTAAGTATGTTTGCATTAAGCAAATCCGCATATGGCTTGTGTTCTTCGACCTTTGAAAAGGAAGAAATATGGTGATGCATTACTACTACAACCAGAACGTCTTTAGACGATACCTTTTCAATTATATTCTTCACAAGATTAATTTGATCGTTCGAGACCAACGCCGCATCTACGGTAATTTGCTTTGTTAGAAGTTGTTTATACAAAGCGATCTTGTCTGGGTCGTCTGAAAATTTTTCGGGGATTTCGTCCCATATTTCGGCAAGTTCCTTTGGTAATTCCTTTTTAACCTGTGACCAATTTGCCGAATTGAGAGGAATGACTAGCAAATTTGCTTGTTTATCAAAAAGATAATGGTGTGACTCTACTACACCATCGAGTAATTTTCCCTTACCATCAAAATCAATACCATCTATCAGGGGTGTTATGCAGCATGGCAAACTACGCCAGGCGTCAGTAAAGTCCGCATACCGCATTAGGGAGCTATCAGGTGACCCCTTGAGTACATCGTGATTTCCTGGAGTGACCACAATATTGCCTGGAACTACCCCCAAATCTTTGAACGCCTCCAGAAGAAATGATTTGATTTGAGCGGTTCCAGTACCATCTTCGGATTTACAATCACCACTGATAATTATGCCACTTAGCTTTTTCCCATCTTTTTTCAGTCTCAACGATAACTCATTCAGAGTATTATTAAAAAGGTTAGTCGGGGTTGTAACATGTGTCCCAATCCCTATATCTTCTTTGATGTCTTCAATATTTGCTGATTTGTTGTTAAGATGCAAATCGGATAAATGTAGGAACAACGCTTCCTGGTTCAAAATGCACCCCCAACTATAATATTGTCAACACAATCATTGCCACCTGGAATTCCATGCTTCCCAGCACGTAATCAATGCCTGATTAGTGCAGTAAGAAATAGCTTCTACCACTTCATCTTTCCACCCTCGCCTACGAGCACTATCTGCGGCTGTTATAAGCAAAAGGTTCTTATAAGATTGCGGTAGGCTATCGTTCTGACAAATTTTGTTAAAATTTTCCTTAGTTAGTTCACAGCACGATAGACTCAGGAGTAAGCCATAAAAATTAGGCAAAATTGAGTCAAAAACACTTTTAGTTACTGCTAAACTGTCAGTGTTGAAATTACCGTTGCTAGATGTATTTTTGAAAAGCTCTAAATCATGTTCATATACATGCAGGCTGTCACTAACTTGATTATATGAACCGACATTTAAGCCTAACCAACCAGAAATAATTTCTTGAATAACCGTAAATTGAACTATGTTATAAGGAGTACCTCTATACAAATCATTACTTCTCATGATTTGCATCCATTCTAATTCCCCATTCCTTACTTTAAGCATAGAAGAAATATTGCACGGAATATCCAGATCCCTTGGAGTTCCATCACTATTGGGCAAGTCAGTTCTAGGGTCCCATATCTGAATTACGACCTGCCTCGAAGAAGGATTGTTGTTCAAGGCATTATAAGCTAATTCTAGTTGGTCTACTCCGTATTGTTTTCTAATTCTGTATCCATATGCACCATAGTACTGTTTCACATTGCCGATAAAGTGAGGCAATGCAGGGTTCCAATAGTTAATAAAATCTGAATTGCTGCTTCCTGATAGAATCCAAAATACCTCGGCAATTGCAAATGCCGGACTAATCCCAGGATAACGCGAAAACACCCACCTCTGTCGCGGATCCCCGATGCTAAAACAAACGTGGAGAAGTTCCCGCGTTAACCCAAGGCGACTAACTTGCGATGACGTCGCCTCCTCTTGGCAAATTGCATCGTGTGCTTTTTGCCAGACAATATCAGCCGTCTCACCCGAGTAGACATTAATCATAGAATTTCCCCAGCAGCAATTCGTTCATTGATGCCCCATTTGGGGGGATAAAAGTATGAGATGGGGTCACTAACTAACTTGAATTTTTGTTTAATCCTGTTGCGTCCTGAAAGTCCAATAATTTCTGGATGGGCAACCCGCGAGTACTTGTCTACTTCACAAAAAAGGTTCTGGCAGTCTATTAATTGCAGTGGTCTACCCCAAAGAGATTTGAAATCCAAGTCCAACTTTAGAAACTCATCCTCTTGACGTTCTGCCATAAGTTTGATTATGTCAGCTTCAGAATAATTTTCACTGTTTGGAAAACATTTTTTAATTCCATCCTTTGCGCCTGGACCTGCAACAACAAAAGACATTTCACTAAAATCAGTCATCAAGCTGTAATTAATATCTATTGTATATTGAAAAGCTAAAAAATCACCTATCATAGGATAGGACTTAAGTAGGTCAAATACATTCTTCATAGTTTTCGCATCACATATTTTTTTAGGTAAATCTTCGTTCATCATTTTTGCTATCAATGCCAAATGGTTCCGATGTTTCAAGGATTCACCGAAACTCCTTCCGCCAGAAGGCATTATATAGGCGCCTGAATAAATGCTATCGCCACGATTCTTCGCGCTTGTCAAGACATCGTCAATAGCCTTAAAATTACTTTCACGATAGGATATTGGTCCAAGCGTATCTGTCAACAGTTTCCAGGTTTCAATTTTATTGAAGGTTTTAAAAAGCATTATTCGGAAAAAAACTTCACTTATGTCCTGTTCACCGCCGTAAATAACATTACGAATCAGATATTGGCTCACCCTATCAGAAGCTCTATATGCGTTTGTAAATTTATGAGCCCTCAAAATGCCGTCATCGCTGAAAGGCGGAAATTTTTGGCCCATCCTTCTAAAGAAAATTTCTTGCCTTTCTACAGCAAATCTCCAGTAAGTGTGGAAGGCCGTTGTAGGCACCAATGGGTGCCATCTTATTATTGTGGGTTGGTCAACTGTTACTATGTTTTTAATTACATTATTTTCATCTGAAAGATTAAGCTCGAATTGAGGTGTCACCAATGGCACAGAATTACTGGCAGATTTATTTAGAATCTCTGACACTGCTTGTTCTGGGCTGTCATTCTTGATCAAAAAAATTCTTTGTTTTTTTGCTTCAATCCTTGCTATTTCCCGATATAAAGCCCTATGCATTTTCCAATTTTCGATTGAGTTTTGCTCAGTATATGGCGATTTTGATGTTATTAGATAAATAGCCGAAGGTTTGTATCCATTCCACACTATTTTTTCTAAATCTAGGATTTTGTTCAATAAGTTTTTTTTAATTCCATTAGCAATACCATAAACATATGTTGACCACCAGTACCGATCTAGAATAACTATTTTACCAGAGTTCAGAGCTGGGATAATTTCGGATCGGATCGTGTCAATGTGAGCCGCGACATGTAACAACTGCAAGCTAATTTCATCTATAGAATCTATATTAAACGACGTCATATCATGATGTAATTTGTATATGTGACCACCAAGTTTTTTATTATTTTTACCAGGAAAACTGACACACAAAACATCTTTCCCTTGTTTGAGAAACCGATCGGCCAGTAGAGCCGTTATTGTAGATTTACCCACACCGTCCGGTCCTTCTATGACATACAGTTCTGAACCATTCGGGTGCAAAGTATTCTCCATCAAGTCGACTCCATTGTAATCGATGATAAGTTGTCGTCTACTCAACTGTTTAGTCGCAAGAGCCAAACAAAATCCGAGCACAACCTTTTCTGTAGCTCACCCACCTAATTACTTTTTACCAATTTCAAGAACACATTGCCTCACTTTCTCAAGATTGGCAATTTCAAAGTCACAAATCAGTCTTGCAATCTCTCTGCGCAAGACGGTACGTTCGTCAGAGCACTCGATTCCATTCAGAGCCTGATCTATCCCCCCGTCTCTCGTTGCCCAAGGCTCACCGCGCAGGTAGGCGGCTGACGTTTTAAAGTAATCAGCGAGCTTTAGCAGGCTCGCCTGGGTCGGTTCAGTCATCCCCGCCAGATATTTGTCGACGGAGTTTGGATTGATCCCCGTTTTCTTGCAAAACTGGTTAAGGCTTATCTTTTCAGGGATTTCTGCCTTTAAAAGTTCTATTACCCTCTGTGGTGTTTCTGCCATTTCACCTCCCCTTCGTCCTTCCCACTTTCTACACTAGTAAAAAGACCTTGACAACTACTTTCTACAGTAGTATAAAGTTCATAGTACTTTCTACAGTAGTAAATTGATATAGGCAATCAAGGGACGCCATTTTTGGATTGGCCGTCAGAATCGTTCTGATTGAATCGATATGTTTACTACCCCCAAGTCCCCTGCAATTGCGGTGGACGCAAACTCTCGGCCACCATACAAAAGGAGAAAACAAACATGAAAGGTAAACTGGAGATTCTGGAACTTGAGCTGAACCTGAGAACGCATGCAATTGACGGGCTTTACCTGAGACTCGCTAAGGAACAGAGCTACATCAGCGAGCTGAAAAATCTACGCAACACAGCTAACCGACTTGTTGCCGGGGGGAATGACAAGGCTATACTGATTGTACGACAGCTTGAAACTAAGCTTGAAAAACAGTCATCTCGCGCTCACAGCATCTTATCTGACATCGAAGAACACGTAATGCGTGTATATTTTCTGCAGTTCGTACTTGCCCAAGTAGATACCGACTACTCTGATTCACAGATGGAAAACATCAAATTCAATCGACAGAGTGCTTTTTTTGCCGCTGTACCTACTGCTGAATTGTCTGTCCAGGGTGACATTCACGAGTTCTGCCCCGAGCTCAACTCCTCGCCTCACAACACCGTTTTCTTGACTCCCGCTTTGAAGCCTATCGCTCTACTGCAGATGCCCGACACCTTCAACTCCACACTGGCCAAGAAGGACGCTGGTGGCAATGCAATTGCAGACAGTTACCCGGCAACCGAGTCGGCCCTTTCGAAGGTGGACACATCCACCCTTAGCGAGTTGGGGACTAATGAAATGTTGGACGCCAGCAACTGGCGGGAATGGTAATCCCCCCAGACCTCACAGGTGCCGAAATGCGCTTTTCACTGCTTTTGATATCCCACTGCGACTGTCAATCAGCAAGGTTTCGAAACTTGCCCGCCCCCAGGGGCGGGCAAGGCAGGGAGCGTGGCAAGCCGACCGCGTACAGTCTAACCCAAAGCCCCAGATAATGCCGTAGTTTGGCGGCAGCGTATCTTCTCCATATCAATTCCTCGTTATTGATTTCAGTTAGTATCACTTTTTTAAAAAGTGATACTAACTGCTTTCTATTTGATCACCCCGCCAGTGCGCAAGGAGGAGATGGGGTTGTCGTCAGAAAAGTAACTTTATTCTGTCTGACTTCGATGGGATATCACACAGTTAACCAACTTACAGGCCCATCCCATCGAGGGAGCGGGCCTGTAAGTTTTTCAAAGTCAGCCATGCCTCGACAGCCGCCACCAGACTGCTCGAAACTACCGTTAATATAATAATGACCAGCGTATATTGTTCACAATTCAGGATTTTTCATAAGCTAACAGTCGGTTACGAGCACAGCATGCTTCACCCCTTTGCAAAATAAAGTAGCTTTTTCAATGTGATATCGCCATACATACCGTCTTCCTACGACAGCAGAATCAGCATGTTTAAGTCCGCTCCCATCGAGCGGATTGGTAGGCATGCTAAAAAACAAAAAATACCATACTGGCTCTGCTGCTAAATCACAAATGCCAGCTAAAGGCTAAAGGCAGGCTCAAGCCAATAGCGATCCCACCAGGGAGGAAGAGGCGCACCGGATTTTTTCGCGCAGAAATGTAAACGTCCAAAATACCGCCAAAAGTACACAGCAAACTCGTCAGACAGGCACCCGGCCCCATCAGCCACTACAGGTAAGATTTGGCCGCCCTGGCACCGCATCGTCTTTGCCATTGCTCCCCCTTGCTACATCCCTTGGCAATTAATAGGGAGGGTTGGGGGTAGTCTGGTTGTCATTGCCCGTCTGATTTGATTTTATCCACAGGACGTACGGGTTGAAAAGAAAAAACAGCGACGACGGTTGTTGTTGTTTTCTTTAAACCTTTTAAAGGCCTTTAAAAACAGTTTAGACTATAAACCTTTAGGGGGTCGTAGAGCTGCGCTGGGCGCGGCTTCGCAGACCTAAGTAAGTAGCTTTGTTTCACAACTAAGTAGCTTTGTTGCAGGAAAACTGTGGATAACTTGGCTAAATAAGTAGCTCATTTTCGAAGTAAGTAGCTTTGTTGCAAAAAACCTGTGGATAAGTCGGCAAAATAAGTAGCTATGTTGCAAAGTAAGTAGCTTTGTTGCAGAAGTACGTAGCCCATTTTCAAAGTAAGTAGCTTTGTTGCATAAAACCTGTGGATAACTGCGGCAAAATAAGTAGGTTTGTTGCAAACTAAGTAGCTTTGTTGCATAAAAGTGGGGGTTGACCACGACAATGCCGCGACATGAACTCGACATCGGCACGACACGAACTAGACACGAACTAGACACGAACTAGACATCGTCGCAAGTGAGCACGACACGGTTCAACACAAAATGCGAGAAAATGAACTGCCGGTAACTCCGGCCTTCCCGCCTAACCAGCCAGAGCGAAACATCTGCCGATTGATCAATTCGAGTTGACCAGCAGGCAAAACCCGCAAAAAAAAGGTGCACCTTTTAGTGTACCCCGGGGTGTACTAAAGGGTACATGCCGAGGTACATGGAATTTCAACCTGGTTTTAGGCGTAACACATCAGTATTAAGGCTAAATCTCCGGCAACAGTGTTAAAATTTCTGCGTAAAAAATATGCTCAAAATTTTTGCGACAATTGTGGGGCTCTTTGCCATCAATTCAGTTGAAATTTCGGCGTATTCCGCGGCAAGTCTGTCTCACTGCGACAGAATATTCTTTTAACGCAGGGGCTTTTAATCAAAACTGGCTGTTGTGTGTACAGCCTGCCCCCTTTTCCAAATGCAAAAAGTAGCTTTTCAAAGTGATGAAGCAACAAATAAATGCTCCGCAATAAACACCGTCTTCCTACGACAGCAGAATCAGCCTGTTTTAGCAAAAAAAAGCCTGCCCGCCCCCATCGAGGGGCGGGCAGGCAATAAACCAAAAAAAAAGGGGGGGGGACAGCCACATTGGCGCCCTCCCCTCTTCTGGCCGCCGGGGCTCCCTCCCCGCCGACCAGGACTAATTCATCCCACTTACAATGTCCTCCAATAGGCCCGTAGCTTAAGGCACTACAAAGTTAACACTACCGCGGGATGTATGCTGCAGGGGACCGGCTTTCTCCATGTCCCAATTCCTCCATAATTTGGGCATTTGTGGCTCCCTCTGCCTTCATTGTTCGAGCATGGCCGTGTCGCTCGGCGTGCATATTGCCATTATTCTGCCGCGTGCCGCCTAAAGCCCTCCACTCGTTCCGTTGGGCATTATAGGCTTGTTTGAGCGACATCTCCGGTGGGATGATCCTTGAGGTCCCTGAACCCAGCGCCGCTGAGGTTGCAGCGACAAGTTGGACCGCCTTAAGTTGTCCTGCGGTCCGGACCTCAAGCTCTCGGGGTTTCCCCCCCTTGCTGCCTTCGACCACCAAGTACAGCTTTCCGTTTTTTTCCACGAGGTCCTTTGTCATCAAAGATTCCTTGGCACGAAGACCAAATTCCTGCCTAAGAGCCTCCGCCGTGGTCATCATTCGAGCTATCCTGTCACCTGCCCCTGCTCGGTCCTGCAGTTCAGTTCGAATCTTGTCGATGATGTCGTGGTTTATGGGTTGTGGATTAACGCGAACCCGTTCGATACCATACGCCGCATTATGTTTCGCGCAAATACCCTGCTTCCCGACAGCCTTGCAAACCGCCCTAACAGCTGTCATTCGCCCCGCCATCGTGGACGGCTCCAACCCCCCCGCCTTCATGGTCGCGACATATGCCGTGATCATTCCAGGCTTCAGGTTATCCAACCGTTCCAGATGGAAGGTTTTGTCGACAAACCCAGCAAAGAGCTTCGTACCACTCAGGAGCTTTTCGCGGGTCAGACTCGACTTCCCCCAATTTTTCCCTAAATGTTCCAGGGCCTGCCTCTCCAAACTCATTCCTTTTCCCATTTTTTTCCCCTTTCTTGTGCCGCCCGCAAAGCGGCCAAGCTATTGTTGAGTGTAGGCGTCACATCCACAAAGTTATGGACGTTTGCTGACACGTCGGACCGAAGTACCGAATGTCGTGCAGACTTCGACCGGCTGCAATTTCCCGAGGGACAGTGCTTGTCGTTATGAACGACAATGATCGCGTGACGTTCCGGAAGCCGTGGCTTCCCGGTTGCGGTGGGGCGAATTGATGGGATTGGGGATTCAGGTCTGGGTGCGGTGGGGTGTTTAGCAAATCCCGTCTCCAGGTCATCGCTTGCTAAACTGTATATGTGCGCGAATTATATCGCGGAGTTAGGGGGTGCGTCTCTTGCTAGTTGTCCGCTACCCGGACGCAAGAGACGCACAAGGGCATGCCCGCGCTGCGGACATTAAAAAACCCATTTCGGCGCGGCCGAAACAGGTTTTTATGAGTGAAGGCGACGGTCGCATTTGACCACTCTACAGACTGCAAGAGCTACACGCTTCGGGCATTGGTGATGATCGAGTCAAATACGAAAAAACCCATCGCGGATACTGTGCCAGGATAGGTCTCGACCTCAATTTTCGGACATTTTTGTCCCTAACTTTGCCGGGGCCGAATTTGGCTCCGTGGATGCGAAAACGCAGCCCAGACGGTCGTGCGCCAATATCTTCGCCATGGGGCGAGAGATCATGCCGCAGAGAGGCATGGGGCACTTTGAGTACCGGTCACGAAGCCTGTGAGGAGAGGGTGGGTGGAAAACCCCTGGAAACTTCACTCCGTAATCTGCCAGGCAACTCACAACAGGTAAAGGTTGCGAGTGTGATCGGTCTTGAAACGCGAGATGAGCGCATTTCAACGAGATGCACACTATGCCACAGAGAGGCAATAGCATGCTTCGGATACCGGTGGCCGCGAAATCTGCGAATGAGTGGTTGGGACTGCCCATGAAACATCATTCCGAGGTCATGTCAGAACTCACCACAAAAGAAGGCGTGAGCGCGGTCGGTAGGATGCGCCTGAATGCGTAGGGCAAAAGCCGTACTTGGAGCACCTTTGGCGGGTAGACAAAATCCGCGAATAGGGCCCTGCTTGTCTGGTGTGCGGGCGCCTTGTTTCTCAGTTCCCGAGTTTAGGTCGGAGGTGAAAGAGAAATAACTTGAATTGAGATCAATCTAAACGTTACCAACAAGAATGTCAATCTTTTTTATTGGTTGATTTTGTTGCCATCACAGCCAAAGTATGCTATCGAATATTGTGCTCTTGGTAAACCGGTCTATCCTCATGTTTAAGATTGAAAATATCTACTGTTACGGTATTGCATTTTAACATAGTCTTGCATCGTTGTTTATCAACACAATTTACATTGATATGCATATGCAGTTACGGTATTATATTTTAACCAAATACAATAAACTAATGCACCAAATACAGCATTATTGATAAATTATCAATTATTTTGATAAATAGTTGTTGACTTCAAAAGGTTTAATCTGTATTGTCACGTCCAGATTCAATCTTTTGCACCTTTACCTGTCTCCTGAAATTTCACAAAGTCACTGATTGGTTTGCTATCCCACTCCCGTGGGTAACCAACGTTAGCATTTCGAGCCTCACGGCTCTGAGGTGAGCGAAGGTATGAGCAAACCAGCAGAAGATCGCCCCTATATCTCCCCCCAAGAATTAAGCCAGAGATGGTGCTGTTCCCGGTCGTCCGTAGACCGGATAGCCAGGCGCGCCAAGCTGACGCGGCTTTACCTCGGAGTCGGTAAAAACGGCATAGTCCGTTACCTCCAAAAGGAGGTGACGGACTATGAAGCGTCGCGAACTGTCGCGATGCGTTAGTGCACAGTCAATAAAATTGAAAACACCCCGCAGAAAGGCCCCGACGACTGCAAGTCCCCGGGGCCTTTCATTTTTTGTTGTTACAGGTTGTTGACTACCAGCCGCAGGCGCGGCCTCTCCTGAAAATCCACCAACGGTTCGGCAGGGGGGG
>Ga0209540_10000508_pt1 | contig 36537 bp, 31 predicted proteins | sample BarGraIncu01121A_FD_184501 | JGI IMG/M metagenome (GOLD analysis project Ga0209540, IMG submission 184501) | Arctic peat soil microbial communities from Barrow, Alaska - Barrow Graham LP Incubations 011-21A (SPAdes) (version 2) | ecosystem: Environmental > Terrestrial > Soil > Wetlands > Peat... | reverse complement strand
CGGGCAGCTTGCCGTCGCGCGACGCGGCGTTGTACTGGGCGATGTTGCGGGCGCCGGCCTTCTGCAGACGCCGCAGGCGGCTCTCCATCTCGGTGACGGCCCACGCGAGCGCGCTCGCCGCCTCCTTCGACTCGGTGACGACCGGGACGTAGAGGTGCGGGAGGCCGTTGTAGAGCGCGAGTTCGATGCGCTTGGGGTCGATGAGGATGATGCGGACCTCGTCCGGCGTCGAGCGCATGATCACCGACATCAGCAGCGAGTTGATGCACACGGACTTGCCCGTGCCGGTCGAGCCGGCGATCAGCAGGTGGGGCATGGCAGCCAGGTCGAGCACTATCCGGTCGCCGCCGACGTCCTTGCCGATGCCCAGCATGATCGGGCTGGTGTCCGGCGTGTTGCCGCCGGTCAGGACGTCGCCGAGTGTCACCGTCGTGCGGTGCTCGTTCGGGACCTCAATGCCGATGAGCGACTTGCCGGGGATCGGGGCCAAGACGCGCACCGTCGGGGTAGCGAGCGCGAGCGCCAGGTCGTCGGAGAGTGCGGTCACGCGGTTGACCTTCACGCCCTTGGCGATCTTGACCTCGAACAGCGTAACGGTCGGTCCGGCGATCCAGGTCTCGACGTACGCCGGGATGTCGAAGGTGCCCAGCGTGGACTCTATGACCTGGGCGGTGGCCTTGAGTTCCTTGTCGGACGCGCGCGACGCGGCGGCGCTCACGGGCGACACGCGCAGCATCGACAGCGACGGCAGTTCGAAGGCGGTGTCCCTGCGTGGCACCGACGCCCGGACGACCGGGATCGTGCCACGCGCGGCCTCGGGGTCGGCGCGGCGTGCGTGGGTGGGCACGGGACGGGCCGGCTCCTCGACGTCGAGGTCGGCCAGCGGCAGGGTCTTGGCGCCGGCCGTGAGTCGCCTGCGCGGCTCGCGCACTTCGCCCTCCGACTCGCCACGGTCGAACACCGCGAGCAGGCTCTCCCACGCGTCCGCGAGCCGGGCGCCGGTGGCGAGCACGATGCCGATCAGCGTCGCGCCTGCGAGGATGACGTAGGTGATGAGCGTGCCCAGCATGCTGGCGAGCAGCCACGCGATGGCTCCGCCGACGTACCCGCCGCTGGTGGATCCGGTCCAGAACTCCGTGGCGCCGACCGGGGTTGCGGTCGAGAACATGGCGATGACCGACAAGAACACCAGCGCTAGTCCCGCGCCGATGGCGACCTCGCTCACCTCTCGACGGTCGAAGACCAAGGAGACGGCCCAGACCAGCATCAGAAGCGGCACGGCGTTGGCACCGACACCCACGAGCGCCACGAGAAGGCTCTTGATCGCGCCGGGCACGGGCGGGACGGGCGGGGCGAACGGCACCCACACGGAGATCGCGACGGCGATGGCCACGACGACGAGCGCTATGCCCCAGATGTCACGTGCGACACCCGGGACCGCGGGCTGGGATGAGGCGCGCGAACGCGGTTTGGAGGCCGAGTAGCCCTTGCCGCGCGAACCTCCGCGCGCTCCCCCCGTGGTGCGCTTGTTCGCCACTTACCCCGTCCTTCATCGGATTCGTGCGGTCGGTCCCCGATCCTGCCCGCCTCCGGACGTGCGAGCGCGCGGGTGCCCCGTGTCGAGAGTATATCGCGATGCGCTGTCGCGGTCGGTGCTACCCGCGGATGAGGAACAACGCGATGACGGCGGCGCCGAGCGCCAGGCGATACCACATGAAGATCGCGAAGGTGTGCTTCCGCACATAGTCGAGCATCCAGCGCATCAGCGCGAGCGACGAGAGCAGGGCCATGGTGAACCCGATGCCCCAATCCACGGAGAGGAGCTGGGAGATCGACGTGTGGCGCAGTCCGAAGACCGCGCCGCCGACGATGATCGGCAGGGCTGCCATGAACGAATACCGCGCGATCGCCTCACGGGACAGGCCGAGCCAGCGGCCCATGGTCATGGTGGCCCCGGAGCGAGAGACGCCCGGCACGATCGCCGCGGCCTGCGCCACTCCGATCCACGCTGCGCGCTTCCAAGTCACCTTCTCGAACGGCTCGTTGCGCGGCGCCCAGCGGTCGATCGCCCACAGGAGCAGGCCGAACCCGATGAGAGTGCATCCGATGAGCCACGGAGCGCGGAACGCCGACTGCACCTTGTCCTCGAGAAGCACGCCGAAGACGGCGCCCGGGACCGAGGTCACCAGCAGGAAGCCGCCGAGCCGAAGCTCAGCCGGCTGGCGCCGCACGACGCCCCGGGCCAGGGAGACCCAGTCTCCCCACAGCGCGATCAGGATCGCGACCGCACTCCCTGCGTGAAGGGCGATATCGAACTGCACGCCGTCGAGCACCGGGTAGGCGTGCTGGAAGCCGAACGCCCACGGGATCAGCGTCAGGTGCGCCGACGAGGAGATCGGCAGGAACTCAGCGAGGCCCTGCACGAGCCCGAGGACGGCAGCCCACACGTGCCCCACGCTAGACCTCCATGATGACGGGGATGATCATCGGACGCCGGCGCAGCGTCTCCCACACGAACTGTGAGACCGCCTCGCGGACGGCGCGCTGGATGATGCTGTGGTCGGTCACGCCTTCCTTCTCCATGCGCTTGAGCGCCTTGTTGATCCGGGCGCGTGCCTGGTCCATCACGGCGTCGGACTCCGCGACGGGCAACCCGCGCATGACCAACTCGGGCTCGCCGATGAACTTGCGGGTGCGGCCGTCGATCGCCACGACCACGGTCGCGATGCCGTCCGAGGACAGCTGCTGACGGTCGCGAAGCACGACGTCGCCGACATCGCCGACGTTCAGCCCGTCCACGTAGACGACGCCCGAGTCCTTGATGTGCTCGGTGACCTTGGCGGAGGCGGCGGTCAGCTCGAGTACGTCGCCGTTCTCTATCGCGAAGATGTCACGCTCCGCGATGCCGACGGACTCGGCAAGCCGGCTGTGCGCCACGAGATGGCGTGTCTCTCCGTGGACGGGCATGAAGAACCGGGGCTGCGTCATGACCAGCATCAGCTTCAGCTCCTCGGCCGCGGCGTGGCCGGAGACGTGCACGTCGGCGACGCCCTTGTGGTAGACCTCGGCGCCAGTCTTCGCCAGTCGGCTGATGACGCGCGACACGGCCTTCTCGTTGCCGGGGATCGGAGACGCCGAGATGATGATCGTGTCGCCCGCGCGCACCGAGATCGTGCGGTGGTCTCCGTTGGCCATGCGCGTGAGCCCCGAGAGGGGCTCGCCCTGGCTGCCGGTCGAGAGGATCACGATCTTCTCGGGAGGTATGTCTCCGGCGTTGAAGGCGTCGAGGATGTTCTTGGCGTCGATGTTGAGGAAGCCCAACTCACGCGCGATGCCCGTGTTCTTGATCATGGAACGGCCGGTGACCACGACCTTGCGACCGGCGTCGACGGCCGCGTCACAGACCATCTGCACGCGGTGGACGTGGCTAGAGAAGGACGCGACGATCACACGCCCCTTGGCTGCGGCGATGATGCGGTGCAGGGTATCCCCGACCTCGCGCTCGGGACGCGTATAGCCGCGGTTCTCCGCCCCTGTCGAGTCGGAGAGCAGCAGCAGCACGCCGTCACGCCCGGCCTTCGTCAGCGCTGCGAAGTCCGTACCGCGGCCGTCGATCGGCGTCTGGTCGAACTTGAAGTCGCCGGTGTGCAGGACGTTTCCGACCGGTGTGCGGATCAGCAACGCCAGCGAGTCCGGAATCGAGTGATTGGTGGCGATGAAGTCGAAGCCGAACGCGCCGAGGGTCACGTGCATGCCCGGCTTGACCACGCGGAGCTTGGCCTTCTTGATGTTGAACTCGGCGAGCTTACCCTCGATCAGTCCGCAGGTGAGCTTCGATCCGAGTACCGGGACGGGCGTTCCCAGATCGCGCAGCAGGTAGGGCAGCGCGCCCGTGTGGTCCTCATGGCCGTGGGTGATGACGATGCCGCGCAGCCGTTCCCTGTTCTTGAGGATGTAGGAGTAGTCTGGCAACACGAGGTCCACACCCGGGAGCTCGGCGTCGGGGAACATCAACCCGGCGTCGACGACGACCATGTCGTCGCCGTACTCGAGCACCGTCATGTTCTTGCCGATCTCGTCCAGCCCGCCCAGCGGGATGACGCGCAGCACGTTCTTGTTCTTCGCCTTGCCTCTTGTCATGGGTTCTTCTTCCGGACGACACGAAGGTCGCCGATCGGTGGAGCGGTCCTGAGGCGGGGCAACCTTCACCTCGCGCCGGGCGCCGCCGTGGGTCTAGAGCAGACCGAGATGCTCGAGCACGCGCCCGAGTTCGGCCGACTGTTCTGGGGTGGGGGGAACGAGCGGCAAGCGGCACGTTCCGACGGGGAAGCCGCACTGTGCGAGCGCGTCCTTGACCATGATCGGGTTCGCGGTCATGAACAGCGACTTGAACAGCGGCAGCAGGTGGAGATGCAGCGAGAGCGCGCGGGTGTGGTCGCCGGAAGCGTGCGCCTCGACCATCTCGCGCGTCTGCGGGCCGGCGACGTGGCTTGCCACGGAGATCACGCCGGTGCAGCCCACGCCCATCATGGGCAGGGTCATCTCGTCGTCACCGGAGAGGACCTCGAAGCCCTCGGGGGCTCCCTGGACGATGCGGGCGATCTGGGCCAGGTCACCGGAGGCTTCCTTGACCCCGACGATGTTCTCGACGTCGTTCGCGAGACGCAGGGTGGTCTCCGCGGTCATGTTGACGACGCAGCGCCCCGGGATGTTGTAGAGCAGCACCGGGACGTCGACCGCCTCCGCGATGGACCGGAAGTGCCGGTAGATGCCCTCCTGTGGAGGCTTGTTGTAGTACGGGACGACGCACATGATCGCGTCCACCCCGAGCGAGGTCGCCTTGCGGGCGAACTCGACGGAGTCGGCGGTGCAGTTGTCACCGACGTTGGCGATGACCGGCGCGCGGTCGCCCACCGTGTCGAGCACCGCGCGGAAGAGCTCGAGCTTCTGGTCGTAGAAGACCGTCGGCGACTCGCCGGTGGTGCCGCAGACGACGAGCGCCTCGCTTCCCTCGTCGAGCAGGCGCGACGCAAGCGCGCCTGCTCGCGGGAGATCGAGCTCGAGATCGGGGGTGAAGGGTGTCACCATCGCGGTGAGCAGGCGCCCGAACCGGGGATTCGCCATGGTATGTGCCTCGTTCTCGCGGGGTCGGTTCTCGGGCGCGCTGTCGGGCCCGCAGTGTTGGTGCGCTCGTTCGGTGCTCCCATTGTGCCACAGGGCGCACACATACACGCCCTGTCGGGCGACGGCGTAACCATGGCGTCAACCTCGCGAGGCTGCTAGCGCCCCACGATCAACGGGCGGGCCTGCAACAGCCACGTCGTGCCCGAGGCCCTCGCCCACTCGACGCACGCGGGGCCGTGGGTGAGGCTCTCGACGTTCAGCGCGAGTGCGGCGACCTCGCGCACCTCGTAGGGCGTGAGGCTGGCCGCGGCCGCCTGGTCGGGCGGTACCATCCGCTGCACCACGCGCCCACTCTCGTCGATGACGAGGTGGACAGGCTTGGTCTGAACGTCCGTAGCGGTGACCGTGAGGCCGTCGCGCTTCAAGGAGAAACGATCCGGCTTGACCTTGCCTGCTACGATCGCCTCGCCCAGGCCGTAGCAGCTCTCCACGACGATCCGGTCGCGATCGCCGGTCGCCGGGTCCGCGGTGAACACCACTCCGGAGGAGTGCGCAGGCACGAGGTGCTGCAAGACGACCGCCACGGCGACATCGGCATCCGCCAGGCCGGCGGTCTCACGGTCGCGCCACGACAGGTCGCCCCACAGCGAAGTCCAGCAGTGCGTGATGGCGTGAAGGGCCTCGTGGAAGCCCGGCACGAAGTAGGTGCCGTGACGACCGACAAGGGGCCCGGTGACCATGTCGGGTGCGGTGACCGAAGACCGGACCGACACCGGACCGGTGCCCATCTCGTCGAAACGCGCGCGTACCTCCTCGACGAGCTCAGCGTCGAGCGGAGTGTGGATGACCGACGAGCGTATGCGCTGGAGGATCGGGGTGAGCGTGACCGCGGGAGCGGACTCCGGCACGCCGCGCAGGATGGCCACGAGGGACGCGACGCCCGCGCGTTCAGCGTGCTCGCGGTAGGCGTCCGCGGGGATGCAGAAGCCTTCAGGTACGGGGAAACCCGCCACAGACAGCTCGGCCAACGACTGCGCCTTCGTGCCGTACAGTCCCGGATCGCCAGCCTCGCGGATCGGGGCGACGCTCATACCTGTCGCGGCCATGCCTCGACCTTCCTCTCATCGCCGTGCGATGACTACATACTACCCGCCGAGTCCGAACTCATCGTGCAATGCGGAGATCGCCCGCCGCCCGGCGGTTGCCCGAAGCAGGACCGATATCGTGTAGTGCGAGTCCGCCACCTGGAGGATGTCGACCCCGGCATCGGCCAGGCCCGCGGCGACACGCGCCATGACACCCGGGACCCCGTGCATCCCCGCTCCCACGACGGTGACCGTGGCGAGCCCGGTCTCGTAGGCCGCACGCATCCCAAGTGCCTCGAGCACCGTCCTGACGTCGGACAGGCGACCTTCGTCGAACGAGATCGCCAGTGCGTCGCCCAGGGGCGTGAACATGTCGAGTGAGACGCCGGCCGCAGCCATCTCGCGGAAGACCGCCGTCAGTGCGCCCATCCGCCCCTCCCCGTCCGGCAGGGTGATGATGGCCCGGGCGACTCCGTCGGAGGTGCTGATGGCGGTGGCGACCCGCTGCGCGCGCTCCGCGGTGAGGCGCTCGGCCTCCGTGACGAGCGTTCCCTGCGCTCGCGTCGATGCGTTGCGCACCCATACGGGAACGCCTGCGGCCATCGCCGTCTCCGCTGCCGGAGCGTGCATGATCTTCGCTCCCGAGCGGGCCATCTGGAAGAGCTCCTCATACTGCAACGTCTCGAGGACGCGCGCTCCGTCACAGGTGCGTGGGTCGGCGGTCATCACACCATCGACGTCGGTGTAGATCTCGACGGCGAGCGCTCCGAGCGCCGCTCCGATCGCGCAGGCGCTCGTGTCCGATCCTCCGCGGCCGAGCGTGGTGGTCTGCCCGGCGGCGGTGGCGCCCTGGAAGCCGGTGACCACGGGCACCAGTCCCGCCTCGAGCGCGGCCTGCAGGGTCCGCGGATCGACGAGCAGCACCGACGCGTCACCGAAGCGGTCGTCGGTGAGGACGCCCGCCTCCGCGCCCGTCATCGCGGTGGCCGGGATGCGGTTCGCGCGCAGTTCGTGAGCGACGATGACCGCGGAGACGACCTCACCGCACGCGGCCAGCAGATCCGACTCCCTCGCGTCCGGCGTGTAGGCGTCGATGAGGCCCAGGAGCGTGTCGGTCGCATAGGGAGCGCCCGCCCTCCCCATGGCGGACACGACGACGACGGGCGCGCGACCCGCATCCAGCGCGTCACGCACACGTGCGCGCAAAGCCTCCCGGCCCTCGGCCGTGGCGACGGAGGTGCCTCCGAACTTCTGGACGACGACGCGCCCGCTCGCGGGCGCCGCGTCGCTCACAGGCCCATCAACTCCTCGAGCCCGATCACCAGACCGCTGCGCTTCGGGATCTCGCGAACCGCGAGGACGACGCCGGGCATGAACGAGGTGCGGTCGATCGTGTCGTGGCGCAGGGTCAGCGTCTGACCGACGTCGCCGAACACGACCTCCTGGTTGGCCACCAGACCCGGGAGCCTGATCGAGTGGACCGGCACGCCGTCGACCAGCGCGCCGCGCGCACCCTCGGCCACCTCGGTCTCACGGCCGGGCGCCGCGGGAGTGCCGGCGCGGGCCTCGGCGATCAGGCGCGCCGTGCGCATGGCGGTGCCCGACGGTGCGTCGAGCTTGCGGTCGTGGTGCAGCTCGATGATCTCGGCGTGGGGCATGAAGCGCGCGGCTGTCTGCGCGAACCGCATCATCAATATGGCGCCCACGGCGAAGTTGGGGGCTACGAACAGGCAGACGCCCTCGGGAGCCGCCGCGGCCAGCGAGCGCCAGCGCTCCTCGGCCACCCCGGTGGTTCCGACGACGCAGTGCACGCCGGCGGCGAGAGCCCGCTCCACGTTGGTCTCCACAGCCGACGGGACGGTGAAGTCGACCATGACGCGCTCCCCCGTGCCCGCGAGCGCGGCGTGAAGGTCGGCGGTGGCGGTGATGCTGCCTCCCGCGCCGTCGTCGAGCACGACTCCGGGTGAGGACGGGTCGACGGCCGCTGCGACGCGCATGCCCTCGGCGGCGGTGACGGCGCGGACGACCTCGCGGCCCATGCGGCCTGCGGCACCGGTGACGATGACGTCGATCATCGCGGGACTCCCCTTCTCTCAGATGAGCGCGGCCCTAGGCGAGAAGCGCTTCGATCTCCTCAACGGTGTGCGGCCCCACGACGGCCAGCGTGCGCGGCCCGCCGAGGGTGTCGATCGCGACGCGCTGGATGTCTGCCAGCGTCACGGCCGCGTAGCGCTCGAGCACCTCGTCGATGGAGAGCAGCTCGCGGCCGCCGACCTCCGCGCCGCCGAGCCGCATCATGCGGCGGTTGGTGTTCTCCAGCCCGAGCACCATGTGGCCGTCGACCGACTCACGCGCACGGTCGAGCTCGGCGGCGGTGATGCCGGAATCGAGTACCTTGTCGACCTCCGCGGTGATCAGCTCGATGACCTGCTTCGTGTTCTCAGGACGCGTGCCGGCGTAGACCGCGAAGGCGCCGGTGTCGCCGAACATCTGGTTGAAGGAGTTGACAGCGTAGACCAGACCCCGCTTCTCGCGGATCTCCTGGAACAGCCGTGAGGCCATGCTGCCGCCGAGGACCGCGTTGAGCAGGCCCATGGCGAATCGGTCCGGGGAGTTCGCGTCCACGGAGAGCGAACCCCAGAAGATGTGCGCCTGTTCGGTCTCCTTGGTGGCGACGGCCACGTGGCGTCCGGGCTCGGCGGCGTGCCGCGGACGTTCGGCACGCGCCCCGGTCGGCAGCCCCGCGAGCGCGGAGGCCGCCATCGCCGTGACCTCGTCATGTGCGAGGTTGCCCGCCGCGGCGACGACGACGTCACCGGTGCGGTAGTGCCGTCCCGTGTAGGACCTCAGCTGTGCGGGCAGGAAGGCGCCGACGGTCTCGCGGCGCCCGAGCACGGGCCGCCCCACCGGGTGGTCGGGCCACATCGCCGCGGAGAACAGCACGTCGACCTTGTGGTCGGGCGTGTCCTCGGTCCGCGAGATCTCTTCGAGCACGACCTCGCGTTCCGATATGGCGTCCTCCTCCTCGAAGGCGGAGTCCGCGACCATGTCGGCGAGGACGGCGAAGGCCTCGGGGGCCTTCAGGTCGATCACGCGCGAGTAGTAGCAGGTCTCCTCCTCGCTGGTGAAGGCGTTGACCTCTGCGCCGAGGCGGTCGAACGTCTCGGAGATCTCCATCGCGCTGCGCTTCGACGTTCCTTTGAACATCATGTGCTCGAGGAAGTGCGAGATGCCGGCTTCCTCGGGGGTCTCATCGCGACTGCCGGCGGCCACCCAGATCCCCAGGGCGACGGAGCGGACCGTCGGGATCGACTCCGAGATGACGGTGATGCCGTTGTCGAGCACGGTGCGGTCGTAGAACACGGGCACTCCCGTCGCTGTCGTTCGTATCTTCCTCCCGAACAGTCTAGAGCAAGGCCCGGCCCCGGCTTCCGCTCTCGTTCGCGGTTCGTTGCCGGGGCCGGGCCGTCGTGACACTACGTGCGGGTGCGCAGCCTAGTGCTGGCGGCGCGGTCCGCCGTGTCCGCTGCCGCCGCCGGGGCGGTCGGAGCGCGGACGATCACCGGACGGGCGCGGGGCGCCGCTCGAGGGAGGGGCGTCCGGCGGATTGATCCGGCCGAGCGACACCTTGCCCTTGTCGTCCATGTCGAGGATCTCGACCTCGACCTCGTCGCCGATCGACAGGACGTCCTCGACCTTGTCGACGCGACCCTTGGCCACGCGCGAGATGTGCAGGAGGCCGTCCTTGCCGGGGTAGAGCTCGACGAACGCTCCGAACGGTTGGATCGACACAACTCGACCGATGTACTTCTCGCCGATCTCCGGCTCCTTGATGATCATCCGGATGCGGGCGACCGCTTCCTCGCCGCCCTTGTCACGGCTGGCGATGTAGACGGTGCCGTCGTCGTTGACGTCGATCTGCGCGCCCGTGGCCTCGATGATCGAGCGGATCATCTTGCCGCCGGGGCCGATGATGTCGCGGATCTTGTCGGTCGGGATCTTGATGGTCAGCACGCGCGGCGCGAACTCGTTGAGCTCCTCGCGGGGCTCGGAGATCGACTCCATCATCTTGGCGAGGATGAAGGCGCGGCCTTCCTTGGCCTGCATCAGCGCGCGGCGCAGGATGTCGACGGACAGGCCCTTGGCCTTGTTGTCCATCTGCATCGCCGTTATGCCTGCGGCGGTGCCGGCGACCTTGAAGTCCATGTCGCCGAGGAAGTCCTCGAGGCCCTGGATGTCGGTCAGGATGGCGACGTCGTCACCCTCCTTGATGAGTCCCATGGCGATGCCGGAAACGGGGGCCTTGATCGGCACGCCCGCGTCCATCAGCGCGAGCGTCGATCCGCAGACGGAGCCCATCGACGAAGAGCCGTTGGACGCCAGTACCTCGGAGACGATGCGCAGCGTGTAGGGGAAGTCCTCCTCGGCCGGGACGACCGGCAGCAGGGCGCGCTCGGCGAGCGCTCCGTGGCCGATGTCGCGGCGCTTCGGGCCACGCATGAAGCCCGTCTCGCCGACGGAGAACGGCGGGAAGTTGTAGTGGTGGATGTAGCGCTTGCCCTCGGACACGTCGATCGTGTCGATGCGCTGCCACTCGGAGAGCATCCCGAGCGTGAGCACGGACAGGACCTGCGTCTGGCCTCGGGTGAACAGTCCCGATCCGTGGCTGCGCGGCAGGTAGCCGGCGACGGTCGAGATCTCGCGGACCTCGTCTACGGCACGGCCGTCGGCGCGCTCGCCGGTCTGCAGCACCATGGTGCGCATGGTCTTCTTCTCGAGCTTCTTCAGGACGGCCTTGATGTCCTTGCCGTCCGCGGCCATCTCCTCGGGGGTGAAGGTCGCGATGATCTCGTCCTTGACCGCCTGGACGTCGGCCATGCGGGACGCCTTGTCGGCGTTGTGCAGGGCGACGTTCATCTTGTCGGTGCCGGCGGCGAAGATGCGGTCGACCAGCGCCGGGTCGATCTCGTGCACCGGGACGACCATCGGAGTGATGTCGAGCTTGGCGAGGAAGCGCTCCTGCACCTCGCAGAAGGCCGCGATGGCGTCCTGCGCGAACATCAGTGCGGAGAGCATGTCCTCCTCGGACACCTCGTGCGCACCGGCCTCGAGCATGTAGACGGCATCCTTGGAGCCGGCCACGACGAGGTCGAGATCGGAGGCCTCGGCCTCTTCGAACGACGGGTTCACGATGAACGCGCCCTCGGCGTCACGGACGACGCGGACGCCGGCCAGCGGGCCCTCGAAGGGGATGCCGGCAGCGAGCAGCGCCGAGGAGGCGCCCATGATCGAGATCACGTCGGGCTGGTTGACCTGGTCGGCCGACAGCACGGTCGCGATGATCTGGACCTCGTTGCGGAACCCGTCGGCGAACGACGAGCGGATCGGACGATCGATCATGCGGGCGGTCAGGATGGCCTTCTCGCTCGGCCGGCTCTCGCGCTTGATGAATCCGCCGGGCAGCTTGCCCGCCGCGTACATCCGCTCCTCGAAGTCGACGGTCAGCGGGAAGAAGTCCAGGTCCTTGGGGAACTTGGACGCCGTCGCGGTGACCAGCACCATGGTGTCGCCCTGGCGGACGACGATCGCGCCGCCGGCCAACTTGGCCAGCTCGCCGGTCTCGAGCGAGTAGGTCTTTCCGTACAGTTCGAACGACTCGGTTACCTTTCCCATCCTCTTCCTCTTCTTCTGTGAGCCGGCGGGCCTCATGCCCCCGACTCGTATGCGGGACCCCTTCAACGGGTGTCCCCCTCTTCATGCGCGGAAGCGAGGAGTATCTCCCCGCTTCCGTCGAAACCTATTGGGATGCCGTGCGGGTCAGCCGCGGATGCCGAGCTTGGCGACGATCGCGCGGTAGCGCTCGATGTCGCTCTTCTTGAGGTAGTTCATCAGGCGGCGGCGCTGGCCGACCAGCTTCAGCAGGCCACGGCGGCAGTGGTGATCGTGCTTGTGGCTGCGGAGGTGCTCGGTGAGGTCACGGATGCGCTGCGTGAGCAGTGCGATCTGGACTTCGGTCGAGCCGGTGTCGGAATCGTGCTTCTTGTTGTCGGTGATGATCTCCGACTTGACGTCCTTGGAAAGCGGCATGCGTGGTTCCACCCTTCGTGATGCCTAGGTTCGTCGCCTCCGGCCGAGCAGCGGTGTCGGTGGACGCATCACCGCCCCAAGCACGGGGCCTTGCATTCGGACAGCCGGAGAAGTGTAGCACAGGGGAGCCGCCTCGGGCGATATCTCGGTGCCGCGGCACTAGCCCCCGACGATCCGCCTGACCTTCGCGATGTCGGCGTGGATCGCGTTCGCGAGTCCGGCGTTGTCGGTGAAGCGCCGCTGGGGACGCAGGAATGCGAGCAGCTCCAGGGTGAGCGTCCGCCCGTAGAGGTCGCCGTCGAACCCGATGACATGGGCCTCGAACTCGGCGGTGGCGTCCGGGAACGAGGGCGGCACCCCGACCGAGACGGCCGCGGGATAGGTGCGGCCGTCGATCTCGACACGACCTGCGTAGACGCCGTGGGCGGGCAGCGCGGCGAAGGGCGCGGTGACCATGTTGGCCGTGGGGGCGTCGAGGGCCGCACCCTCTCCCCTGCCGCGCACGACGACTCCGCGGACCCGGTGCGGACGTCCGAGGAGGGCAGACGCCCCGGCGACATCACCGGTCTCGACGAGGTGTCGGATCCTGGTGGAGGTGATCGGGCCGCCGGCGTCGCTCACCAGATCGTGTGCGATCACCTCGAACCCGTGCGCAGCGCCGTAGCGGACGAGGACGTCGACGTCGCCCTCCGCGCGGTGCCCGAAGCGGAAGTCTCTCCCCACGGCGACCGCGACAGGGACCATCGTCTCCAGCAGCACCTCGTCGAGGAACACCAGCGGGGCTGTGGCGGCCAACCTCTCGGTGAACGGGACCACCAGGACCACGTCGGCGCCCTGCTGCGCGAGAAGGTTCAACTTGTCGTCGAGGTCGAGCAACTGGGGCATCGCGGTCTCGGGACTGACGACCTGGTCCGGGTCGCGGTCGAAGGTGAGGACGACGCAGCGCACTCCGTTGGCGCGCGCGAGTCTCACCGCATCGCCGACGAGCGCCTGGTGCCCCACGTGCACGCCGTCGAACACCCCGATTGCGACCACACAGCGGCCGAGCGGCTCGATATCCGGCTCCCAACGTACGACGGCGGTCATGCTGCACCGCCGCCGGTCAGGACGACCGCCGGGACCAGGCGTTCGCCGCTGACGCGGTAGACGCCGGCGAGCGCGCCAGCGACCGTGACGGCACGCAGCGCACCGTCCTCCCGTTCGTGTGAGGCATCGAGAGCGAGCGACCTGCCGTCCGTCAGGGAGGCGGGGTCCGCCTCGTACACCGGCAGCCCGAGTGCGACGAGCGGATCCGCGAACAGCCGTCCGATCCCGCCCGACGCGGAGGCCGTGGCGACTTCGTCGAGCGTGGAGGCGTCGGCAAGCGCGAGCGGGCCGCTCGCGGTGCGCCGCAGCGCGCCCAGATGCGCCGCCGTGCCGCACGCGCGCCCGAGATCGCGCGCGAGCGCGCGGATGTAGGTGCCCTTGGAGACCCTGTAGGCCACGTCCCAGGACGGCGTCCCGGGGTCGACGCTGGTCAACACCGCCGAGTACACCTCTATGGGCCGGGGCGCGAGCTCCAGCGCCTCACCCGCGCGGGCGGCCTTGTGAGCGACACGGCCCGCCACCTTGATCGCCGAGTAGGCCGGAGGGGCCTGGAGCGCGGGACCGACCGCCGCGGCGAGCATGGTGCGCGCGTACTGCGACCCACCGACCGCAGCCGGGACGGCTGCCTCGCGGACCACGGCGCCCTCGGCGTCGTCGGTGTCCGTCTCCGAACCGAAGACGATGCGGGCCTGGTAGGACTTCCGGGCCGCGGAGAGGTAGGGTTCCAGCCGCGTGTAGGGTCCGATCAGGATCACGAGGAGGCCCGTGGCCATCGGATCGAGGGTGCCGGCGTGACCGACTCTGCCCTCCCCCGTCTCGCGTCGGACGATGGCGACCACGTCGTGGCTGGTCATCCCTGCCGGCTTGTCGACGAGCAGGATGCCTGCGAGCGAGGTCGCTCCCCGCCTCACGCCGAGGCACCCGGCAGGACGTGGAGGACTGCGTTGATGGCGTCGTCGAGCGGGAGTCCCAGCGTCGCGCCCGCGGCGGCGAAGTGTCCACCGCCGCCGAAGGACCGCGCGATGGCGCCAACATCCAGCGTAGGGCACTTGGCGCGCAGCGACACCTTCACGCCGTCGTGGTCCTCCTTGAAGATCACGACCGCATCCACGCCGCCGGTCTGGCGCACGGCGTCGACGAGGTTCTCGGTCTCCTCCGCCAGAGCGCCCGTCTCAGCGAGGTCGTGCGCGCCGATCCAGGAATAGACGACGCGGCCCCCGTTGGCGAGGGTGATCCGTGACAGCACGCGCCCGAGCAGAGCCAGGGCGGGCGCCGTACGCTGCTCGTACACCCTCGAGTAGAGGCGGTTCGCCTGTGCACCGGCCTCGATCATGTCAGCGGCGTCGCGCAGGGCGCGAGGGGTCGTGTTGTTGTAAGAGAAGCGCCCCGTGTCGGTCATCAGCCCGACGTAGCAGGCCGCTGCGATGGCCGGGGTCGGCTGCACGCCCAGCAGCGGGAGCAGACGCCAGATGATCGAAGCCGTGGCGGGAGCCGCCGAGTCGACCAGGTTGAGGTGCCCGAAGCAGGCATCATCCGAGTGGTGATCGATGACGATCACGTCCCGGGCGGAACGAGCGAGCTTCTCTGCGACACCGAGGCGGACCCAGGTCGGCGTATCGAGTGCCACGAACACGTCGGGCGCGTCGAGGCCCAGAACCGGGTGATAGAGGTCGAAGCCGTCCAGGAACGAGTAGGTCCCCGGCGCGACGTGCGTGTCGGCCAAGGTGGCGACCGCGTTGATCCCGACGGAGCGCAGCGCGAGCGTCAGCGCAAGCGTGGCTCCGACCGCGTCACCGTCAGGGTTGACGTGGGCGCACACGGTGACGGTACGGGCCGCGAGGAGTGACTCCGCGACCGCGCGTTCCGTCGCGACGGCGTCACACCCCATTATCGGCGACATCCTCTGCGGCTGCGGCTTCCTCGACCTCGTCGACCTCGTCGGGGACGCGTCCGAGCTCGCGCTCGCTGCGGATGGCGTTCGCGATACGGGTCGCCTCCTCGATCGCCGGGTCGACCTTGAAGGTGAGCTCAGCGGTGTACCGGGCGCGCACGCGCTCGCCGAGCAGCGAGCGGATGCGGCCGGTCGCACGCTTGAGACCCTCAAGGGAATCGGAGGGGTCACGGCCCTCCGGCACGGCGACGTAGATCGTCGCGTACCGGAGGTCGGGGCTCAGCTCGACGCCCGTGACGGTCACGAACTCCACCCGCGGGTCCGCGATCTCCTCGAGCAGGATGCGTGCGATGACCTCCCGCACCGTTTCGGACATGGCGCGGGTTCGCGGGAATGAACGCATCTTCGTCCTACTCCTCTCGGGCGACCGAGACCTTCTTGTAGCCCTCGATGATGTCGCCCTCCTTGAGGTCCTGGAAATTCTCAAGTGCTATACCGCACTCGTAGCCGGCCTTGACCGACTTGACGTCTTCCTTGAAGCGTCGCAGCGAGTGGATCGTGCCGTCGAGGATGATCGTTCCCTCGCGGACCACGCGGACCAGGTCGTCGCGATGGATCTCGCCCTGCGTGACGTACGAACCGGCGATGACGCCGATCTTCGGGACACGGAAGAGTTCGCGGACCTCGACGACGCCGGTGTCCTGCTCCTCGATCGTCGGCTTGAGCATGCCGACGCGCGCGGCGTTGATGTCCTCGATGACCTTGTAGATGACGCGGTACAGGCGCATGTCGACCTTCTCGGTCTCAGCCAGCGCCTTCGCCTTGGGCTCGGGACGGACGTTGAAGCCGATGATGATCGCGTCCGAAGCGTCGGCGAGCATGACGTCGGTCTCGGTGATGGCGCCGACGCCGCTGTGGATGATGGGGATCTCGACCTCGGTCTGGTCGAGCTTGGCCAACGAGTCCTTCAGGGCCTCGATCGACCCCTGGGTGTCCGCCTTCACGACGAGCTTGACCTCGGCGTGCCCCTCCTGGATACGCTCGAACAGGTCGTCGAGCGACATGTGCGACTTCGCGTTCTCCTGCGCCATGAGGCGCTTCTTGAGATCGCGCTCCTCGGCGATAGCGCGGGCCTGCTTCTCATCGGGCATGGCCTTGAAGTCGTCACCCGCGGACGGAAGCGAGTTGAGCCCGAGGATCTCGACGGCGTCCGCCGGCTTGGCCGAGTGGACGTGCTTGCCCTTCTGGTCGACCAGGGCGCGGACGCGGCCATGGGCGGTGCCGACGACGATGGCGTCGCCGACCTTGAGGGTGCCGCGCTGTACGAGCACGGTCGCGACCGGGCCGCGGCCACGGTCGAGGTTGGCCTCGACGACCACGCCGCGAGCCGGCGCCGTCGGGTTGGCCTTGAGCTCCTGGACTTCTGCGACGAGCAGGATCATCTCGAGGAGCTCCTCGATGCCGATGAGCTTCTTGGCGGACACCTCGACGAACGGGGTGTCGCCTCCCCACGCCTCGGAGATCAGGCCGCGCTCGCCGAGTTCCGTGCGCACACGGTCGGGGTTGGCGCCCTCTTTGTCGATCTTGTTGACGGCGACGATGATCGGCACGCCGGCGGCGCGGGCATGGTCGAGGGCCTCCACCGTCTGCGGCATGACCGAGTCATCGGCCGCCACGACGAGGATGACGATGTCGGTCATGTTCGCCCCGCGGGCACGCATGGCGGTGAACGCCTCGTGGCCCGGCGTGTCGATGAAGGTGATCTGCTTGCCGTTCTTGTGGACCACGGACGCGCCGATGTGCTGCGTGATGCCGCCCGCTTCGGTCGCGGTCACGCCGGTGTGGCGGATCGCGTCGAGCAGCGACGTCTTGCCGTGGTCGACGTGGCCCATGACGGTCACGACCGGAGGACGCTCCTTGAGGTCCTTGGGATCGTCGTCGAAGACCTCGACGGGCTCCTCGCCCGGCTGCTTCACGTCGACCAGCAACTCGTACTGCTCGCCGAGCGTCTCGAGCATCTGGCCGGAGAGCGCCTGATTGACCGTGAAGGCCTGGCCCATGACGAAGAGCTTCTTGATGACGTCGCCGGAGGGTACGCCGATCGCGTCGGCGAAAGCGCCGACGGTCGAGCCCTCCTCGATCGTGAGAACGCCGTCGAGAACGGGCGTGACGACACCGGAGTTGCGCGAGCGCGGTCCCTCTTCGCGGTTCTCGCGTCCGCCCGGCTTCTTGCCCTTCTTGCCCTTCTTGCCGGCGTAGCCCGGCGCACCCAGGGCGGCAGCGGCCTTGGCCACCTCCACCACGGACTGGACGACCTGCTTGGTGACGACCTCGGCCTCCGCGGCCATCAGCTTGTAGCGCTCGCGCTCCTCGGCCTCACGGGCGACCTCTTCCTCGCGGCGCTTGACCTCGGCGTCGTGAGCGACCTTCTCGGCCTCACGCTCGGCCTCCTTGCGCTTGCGCTCCTCCTCGGCCTCCGCCTTGCGGCGCACCTCGTCCTCGGCGCGTGCGGCAACCTCGAGGGCCTCACGCTCGGCTTCCTCGGACTTGAGACGCTCGGCCTCCTCGGCGACGCGAACGGCCGCCTCCTCGGCGGCGCGCTCGGCTTCCTCGGCCTCGCGGCGATGGCGCTCTTCCTCCATGGCCTGGTGGCGTTCGGCGATCTCAGGGCCGAGGTTCTTGCGGATCTTGTCGACGTAGGCCTCCACCAGTGTGGAGGCGTGGTTCTTCGCCGGGACCTTCATGGCCTGTATACGCTCAAGGAGCTCCTGGGAGGTCATCCCGAACTCCTTGGCGAGTTCATGTACTCGCATGCTGGGCACTTACGCGTCACCATCCTCGTGGACGAGCGATCCTCGCTGTTCGAGTACCCGCTCGAATTCCGCCCGCAGGCGGCCAATGTCGTCCTCGTTCACGTGCGTCCGCAGCGCGGACGAGATCTTGTGCTTGCGGATCGCCGTCTCGAAACACTCGAGACTGCTGTGGACGTAGGCCCCACGTCCGTTCGCCTTGCCGGTCGGGTCGACCTCGACCGTTCCGTCAGGCATGCGGACGAAGCGCACGACTTCGCGCTTGTCCTCGCTCGTGCCGCACCCGATGCAGGTGCGGATAGCGGGCTTGCGGGGCCTCATGGGTTACTTGACCGCCTCCTTGTCGTGCAGTGAGCACAGAGTCGAGCCGGGCTTCGAGCGGTTACGGCAGCGGATGCCGGTTGCTGACAGTGCGGAACAACGTCCGTCGCCTTCGACGTGAGCGACCTCGCCTTCGACGGTGACGGGGGCCTCGCTCATGCCGGCCTGGACGGCCTGCATCTGGCTCTTGATGTCGATGCGCCAGCCGGTGAGCTTCGCGGCGAGGCGGGCGTTCTGGCCCTCCTTGCCGATGGCGAGCGAGAGCTGGTCGTCGGGCACGATCACGGTGGCAGAACGCTCCGCCTCGTGGATCAGCACCTTGGAGACCTTGGCCGGCGACAGCGCGTTGGCGACGAACTGCGCGGGATCGTCGCTCCACGGAACGACGTCGATGCGCTCGCCGCGGAGTTCGCCGACGACCATGCGCACGCGGCTGCCCTTGGGGCCGACACACGCGCCCACCGGGTCGAGGCCGGGCTCGCGGCTGGAGACGGCGATCTTGCTGCGAAGGCCGGGCTCCCGCGCGACGCTCTTGATCTCGACGATGCCGTCGTAGATCTCGGGGACCTCGAGTTCGAAGAGGCGCTTGAGAAGACCGGGGTGGGTGCGTGACACGACGATGGAAGGCTCTTTCGTCGTCTTGCGGACCTCGGTGATGTAGGCCTTGATGCGCTGGTTGTGGTCGTAACGCTCCGTGGTCGGCTGCTCGCTCGGCGGGAGAAGGGCTTCGACGCCCTCACGCAGCTTGATGAGCGTGTAGCGCGCGTCGGACTGCTGCACCGTGCCGGTGACGGCGTCGCCGACGCGGTCCTGGTACTCGTCGAAGATCTGCTCGCGCTCGGCGTCACGGATCATGCCGACGATGACGCTCTTGGCGGCCTGTGCGGCCGTGCGGGAGACATCGGGGGGCGTCACGTCGCGCTCCTCGAAGACCGGCTCCTCTTCGGTGCCGCCCGCGGGGACCAGCTCGTAGACGGTGATCCCGCCGGAGTCGCGGTCGAGTACGACCCGGGTCTCGTTCTCCAGGTCGAGGATCTTGCGGTACGTGGCGGCCAGCGACGACTCGAGCCTGTCGAGCATCGCGTACTCGTCGATGTTCTTTTCACGTGCGAGCGCCTTGAGCGCTTCCATAAGCTCAGATGCCATCGTCGGCCGTCCCTTCCTTGCTGAAGTCGAACTGAACGTGCAGGCGTGCCCTCTTGACGTCCCCGAAGGGGATACGGACCGTGGTGCCTTCGACGTCGAGCACGATCTCGTCGCCCTCTGCCGCTGTGATGGTCCCGGTGAAGTGCTTGTGACCGTCGATCTCGTGCGAGGTCGATACCCTCGCATCGGAGCCCGTGTAGCGGACGAAGTCCGCGAGCTTGACGAGCGGCCGTTCGATGCCCGGAGAGGAGACCTCCAGGTTGTAGCCGTCCTTGTACTCCGGGAGTGGATCCAGGATCTCCTTGATCCACTTGTTCGACAAGGCGATGTGCTCGATCGTGATGCCGTCGGGGTGATCGAGGTAGACGCGCACGACGGAGTTGGCGCGGCTTCCCGCGACCTCCAGGAGCACGAGCTCGAAGCCGTGGTCCGTCGCGGCCTGTTCGAGGAGGCCCTTCAGTCGGCGCGGATTCTCATTGGCCATTCGGAACCTCCCTCCACAACAAAAGAAGCGGGGGTCAGCCCACTTCTCGCACGTCGATCAGTTTCCTTGCGAGTCGAGATTCTACCATACGGCCTCGTGGGGGCGGAAGTGCGGCGCCCGCCCGCCGAGGCCCGTGCTACGAGGGGTGGGCCGTCTTCGGCGCCAGCGCCGCCTTCGCGGCCGCGATGGCCGACGTGATGTAGCCGACGACCTCGCCGACGGGGACGTTCGCGCGTTCACCGGTTGCGCGGTCCTTGATCTCGAGCGCGCCCTCGGCGAGTCCGCGCTTCCCGACGATCACCTGGTAGGGCCAGCCGATGAGATCGGCGTCGTTGAACTTCACTCCGGCGCGCTCGTCGCGGTCGTCCAGGACGACCTCTACGCCCGCGGCGGCCAGCTCCGCCCAGATGCGCTCCCCCGCCTCGAAGACCTCGCCGTCGGCCATCAGCGGCAGCACCGCCACCTCGAGCGGGGCGACGCTGACGGGCCACGCGACACCGGATTCGTCGAAGCGCTGCTCGATGACCGCCGCCAGCGAGCGCGACACGCCGACGCCGTAGCAGCCCATGAGGAAGGGCTGTTCGATGCCGTCCTCGTCCGCGAACGTGGCGCCCATGCTCTCGGAGTAGCGGGTGCCCAGCTGGAACACCTGACTGACCTCGATGCCGCGCGCACCCTGAAGCACGCCGCCGCACACGGGACATCCGTCGCCGGGCTGCGCGCCGACGAGATCGGCCCACTCCGTCACCTGGAAGTCACGGCCGGGCTGCGCGTCGATGATGTGGTAGTCGTTCTCATTCGCGCCGACGCCCCAGGTCACCTCGTGCTCGAGCGAGCGGTCCGCGATGACCAGGGTGCCCGCGGGCGGTTCGATCGGGCCGAGCGAGCCCTTCGGGATCCTGAGGGCAGCGAAGTCATCCTCTTCGAGCAGGACGACGCCGGGAGCGGCCCAATCGGCCTTCACGGGATTCAACTCGCGGTCGCCGGGGACGCAGAAGTAGACCACCGTTCCGTCCGGCAGCTTGCCAGCCATGGTCTTCACAGTGTCGTGCTCGTTGATGCCCAGGAACCCGGCCAGTTCCGCGATGGTGCGGATGTCGGGAGTGTGGACCCGGCTCGCCGATCGGGGCTCCGTCACCGCAGGATGGCGCGGGACGACGGTGGACGCGGCGTCGACGTTGGCCGCGTATCCGCAGTCGCAGTAGACGAGCGCGGCTTCGCCGGACTCGGCGAGTGCCATGTACTCGGTGGTCACCTTGCCGCCGATCTGACCGGACTCGGCCTCGACCGGGCGGAACTCGAGGCCCAGACGCTCGCAGATGCGCGCGTAGGCGCGGCTCATGGCGTCGTAGTGCTCCTGCAGAGACGCCTGCGTCGCGTGGAACGAGTACGCGTCCTTCATGATGAACTCACGCCCGCGCAGCAGCCCGAATCGCGGCCGCACCTCGTCGCGGAACTTCACTTGGATCTGGTAGAGCGACAGCGGCAGCTCCCGGTACGAACGGACCTCGTGACGGACCAGCGATGTGACGAGCTCCTCATGCGTCGGTCCGAGGCAGAACTCGCGGCCGTGACGGTCCTTGAAGCGCATCAGCTCGGGCCCGTACAGGTCCCAGCGCCCCGACTCCTCCCACAGCTCCGAAGGCTGCATGGCGGGCATCAGCATCTCCTGAGAGCCGATAGTGTCCATCTCCTCGCGCACGATCTGCTCGATCTTGTGCAGGCTGCGCCAACCCAGCGGCAGGTACGAGTAGACGCCCGCGGCCGCCTTGCGGATCATGCCGGCGCGCAACAGGACGCGGTGCGACGGGAGCTCCGCCTCGGCGGGGACTTCCTTCAGCGTCGGGGCGTACAGCACGCTCATGCGGAGTGCGACGGGCATCTGCTGACCTGCTCTCGAGGGACGTGGGCGCTCGGTGGTTCCGTGCGCTACAGGATAGCGGAAGCGGGCGGACGCGCGCGGGCCGGCCGGCCGGGAAGGTCGCCCTTCCCGGCGCGCGGTGCCGGCCCTGCCCCCCGAGTGCATCGGAGAGCCCCCCGATGTGTCGGAAGCGGGGGTGAGTGGTGGGCGGTGAGCGGTGAGCGGCGAACGATCCGCGCGGACGAGCGGCCCGATCGGACGACGCTCGCGCGCCCTGACGGACCTAAGACCGCCATCGCCGCAGGTCAGCGACCCGATCGAGGCGGCTCCGCGAAGGAGCCTGCGGCGCCGGGCGCGTGGTGATCGCGCCGTTGAGCATTTCCCGGCGGCGGCTGTCGCGGGCGAGGCGCCGTCCGCCGGTCGAGATGGGCCGCCCACGGACGATCGCTCACCACTGACGGTGAAGTCCTCGGAGTGTCCGGGACACCCCCCTACCATTTCGGGCAAGAGGTTCGTTCTCGAGGGCGCGTCTGGCGTCCGGCCGGATCGGTGGTCCGCTCGGGAGTATCGGCCAGATGACAAGCAGGACGGCCAGGGACTGTCACCAAAGGAGGGACGGAAATGGCGGATGTAGGGTCAATGAACGCGGAAGGAAAGGTCTCCGAGAAGGGCATCGTCAAAATCATCGCTGCATCTTCGGTCGGCACGATGGTCGAGTGGTACGACTTCTACATCTTCGGGAGCCTGGCGGCGGTCATCGCCAGCAAGTTCTACCACACGGGAACACCGTTGGGCGACATGATCGCGTGGCTTGCGGCGTTCGCGGTAGGGTTCATCGTGCGGCCGTTCGGCGCGATCGTCTTCGGCAGGGTCGGCGACCTCATCGGGCGCAAGTACACGTTCATGGTCACCATGACCCTGATGGGCATCTGCACCTTCGCCGTCGGTCTGCTTCCGACGATCGACAAGATTGGCCCGATCGCCGGTCTCATCCTCATCGCGCTGCGCATCGTCCAGGGCCTCGCCCTCGGCGGCGAGTATGGCGGCGCCGCCACGTACGTCGCTGAGCACTCCCCCGACCGCAAGCGTGGCTTCTACACCAGCTGGATCCAGATCACGGCCACGGCCGGTCTGTTCATGTCCCTCGGCGTCATCCTCGCCACCCGCAGCATTGTGGGCGAGGTTGCGTTCGCCGACTGGGGCTGGCGCGTCCCGTTCCTGCTCTCCGCCGTGCTCGTCCTCGTCTCGCTCTACATCCGGATGTCCCTCAAGGAGTCTCCGCTCTTCGCCGGCGTCAAGAAGGCCGGCGGGCTCGCCAAGAACCCGCTGAAGGAGAGCTTCACCAACCCGGTCAACCTGAAGTGGGTCCTGCTTGCGCTGTTCGGCGCCACGATGGGCCAGGGCGTCGTCTGGTACACGGGTCAGTTCTACGCGCTGTTCTACCTGCAGAAGGTCTTCCACGTCGCGCTCATGCCGTCGAACATCATCGTGGCCGGCGCGCTGCTCGTGGCCACACCCATGTTCGTGCTGTTCGGTTGGCTGTCCGACAAGATCGGCCGCAAGCCGATCATGATGGCCGGCATGCTTTTCGCCCTCGTCACCTGGTATCCGCTGTATGGCCTCATGGCCGCCTATGCCCCTGCGACCTACGCGCAGGTCGCTGTAGCCGCAACGGCGACCTCGCCCGCCATCGCCGCCAACCCCGCGGTGCCGGTCGTGTTCCAGCAGTTCATCTTCGCCTACCAGGGCTACAACCCCTGGGTGCTCGGGATCTGCGTGTTCTTCCAGGTCCTCTACGTGACCATGGTCTACGGCCCGATCGCAGCGTTCCTGGTCGAGCTGTTCCCGACCAACATCCGCTACACGTCCATGTCGCTGCCGTATCACATCGGCAACGGGGTGTTCGGCGGGATGGTCCCGATCATCGGCCTCAGCCTGCTCGGCGCCACCGGGAACAACTACGCGGGACTGTGGTACCCGATGGCGGTGGTAGGTGTCTGCGCGGTGGTCTGCTGGTTCTTCATCAAGGAGACGAAGCAGATCGACATCCACGCGGGCGAATCGCACGCCCAGATGGGACAGCACAAGTTCGTCCAGCTGACGCCTGACGAGATCTAGCTGCTGACGCCAGCTTCCCACCTTCCCTGTACGGCCAGCAGCCCCGGTCACTGTTCGGTGATCGGGGCTGCTGGCCGTTCGAGTCGGTCGACGCTGTCATCGGGATCCTAGAGGCGGCCGATCTCCTCGAACAGCGCGTCGACGATCTGCGCCTCGGGGACCTTGCGGACCACCTCTCCCCTGGAGAAGATCAGACCCACCCCGCGCCCGGCTGCGACGCCGATGTCGGCGTCACGGCTCTCGCCGGGACCGTTGACGACGCAGCCCATCACGGCCACCTTGATCGGTGTCCGGATGCCGGCGAGGCGACGGGCGACCTCTTCGGCTATCGGGATGAGGTCGATCTCGCAGCGGCCGCACGTGGGGCAGCTCACGAGTTCGGGGCCGTTGCGGCGGATGTCCAGCGAGGCGAGTATGTCCCACGCGACGCGCACCTCCTCGACAGGATCGGCGGTCAGGGACACGCGCATGGTGTCGCCGATGCCCTCGTCGAGCAGGATGCCGAGGCCCACAGAGGACTTGACCGTCCCACCGAGCAGCGTCCCCGCCTCCGTGACGCCGAGGTGCAGCGGGTACGGGACGAGGCCCGAGAGCTTGCGGTAGGCGTCGACCGTGGCCCGCACGGAGCTGGCCTTGGCGGACACCACGATGTCCGAGAACCCGCGCGAGGCGGCGTGATCGCAGTACGTCACCGCGCTGGCGACGAGCTTGTCGGCCAGGTCCCAGTCGCGGTCCTGGACCTCGGGGGCCAGCGAGCCGGCGTTGACGCCGATCCGCACCGGGATGCCGGCCTCGCCCGCAGCCTCGAGCACGGCGTCGACGCGGTCGAGCGCGCCTATGTTGCCCGGGTTGATGCGCAGCTTGGCGGCGCCCAGGCGCACCGCCTCAATGGCGAGCCGATGATCGAAGTGGATGTCGGCGACGACCGGCAGCGGAGAGGCGGCGCAGATGGCGCCGAACGCCTCGAGCATCTCCGCGCGCGGGATGGCGACGCGAACGATCTCGCATCCGGCCTCCGCGAGCCGCCCGATTTGGGCCAGCGTGGCCGCGACATCGCCCGTGTCGGTCGTCGTCATCGACTGGACGGCGATGGGCGCTCCTCCCCCCACAGGTACCGGGCCGACCATCACGGGGCGCGTCTCATGACGAAGAGGACTCACGTCGAAGCCGTCCTTTGCCGGATCGGGTTGATCTAAGGGACTAGCCCGGATTGACGATGTAGCGGACCACGTCAGCGTACATCAGGTAGAAGATCAGGGAGAACAGGAGCAGGGCGCCCGTTGCCGAGAAGGCAAGGGACACCTTGCGCGGGATCGGGCGGCGGATCAGCGCCTCGACCAGCTCGGACGCCACCTTCCCGCCATCGAGGGGCGGGATGGGAAGGATGTTCATCACGCCGAGCGAGAGGCTGAGCAGGGCCATCATCCACGCGTAGGACAGCGGGCCGTCGGCGACCGCTCTCGCGACCTCGTAGGAGATACCGACCACGCTGCGCGCACCCTGCAGGGACGTGGTGAAGGTCTTCGGGTTGACCAGGCTGCCCACGGCCGCGAAAACCTGCCCGGTCATCGAGAACGCTGCCTTGACGGCCTCAGGGAGCGGCATCGGCACGTCACGCGTCGCGGCGGTGACGCCGAGCATCCCGCCTCCGCCCGGTCGCGCGGCGAGATGCGCGGTCAGCGTGAGGGTCCCGCCGGCCCGCCGGGCTCCGATCGAGACGACGGCGCCCGCCCTGGATGACACCATGGCGTGGGTCACCTGGCTCCACTCGGTGACCGCGACGCCGTCGATGGAGGTGATCGTGTCTCCGGCTCGCATCCCGGCCACCGCTGCGGGCGTCCCCGCCGCCACGGCGTGGACCGTCGGGATCGGGGTCGGAACGCCCCACACGGTCAGGGCCACCACCAGGATGACGATCGCCGCGACGACGTTGGTGAGCACGCCCATCGACAGGATCGTGATGCGCTTCCACGCGCTCTGGCCTCGGTACACGCTGGACCGGACGCGCGTGAGCATCTCGTCGTCGCTCTCGCCTGCCTCGCGGGCGACGAGCGAGGTCATGACGAGACGCTTGGGAGGAGACACCGCGGCGCCGTAGTCCTCCAGCGTCACGAGGAGCGCCGACGCGTGATCGTGGTCGATGCCGAGTGCCGTCGCGAGATCGGCGGCGTCGGTGTGCTCGCGCCCGACCACGACGCCCAACGCGCTCGCGAGCAGCGGGTCCTCCGCTCCGGGTTCCATGCCGGCGATGCGGACGTAGCCGCCGAGCGGGATCATCGTGACGCCGTAGCGTACGCCGCTGCGCTTCGACCTCCAGGTCAGCGCCGGGCCCGGGAGCCCCAGCATGAACTCGTGCACCTTGACCCCGAAGGCGCGCGCCGCGAGGAAGTGCCCGCCCTCGTGGAGGAGGATGAGGACCGAGAAGGTGATGACGCCCCATAGCAGGGCCTGTGCGCCGGATGGCAGTGTGGCGGTCGGGTACATGGGTCGGGTGGTTCCTCTCGGTTCTGTGGGGCGTGGCGGTCCCGCGCACACTCCGGAGCAAGGCGTCTGCCAGGCTCAGGACACGCGTCCGGCCGGGCGCCTATGCGGCGCTGACGAGCGCTTCCGCACGCCTGCGTGACGCGGCGTCGACCTCTTCGAGCTGCTCGAAGGATTCGACGCCACAGCGGGCGTGTTCGTTCATGACGGTCTCTACCACCGCATCGATGCCGGTGAAGCCGAGGCGTCCCGCCAGGAAGGCGGCGACGGCGACCTCGTTGGCGGCGTTCATCGCCGCAGGCATCGTCCCGCCAGAGCGTCCTGCTTCCAGAGCTAGCGCAAGACAGCGGAACGTCGCGAGATCGGGCGCCTCGAACCCGAGGTCGCCGAGCATTCTGAGGTCGAGCGGGGGAACCGGTGCCTCCCAGCGGTCGGGGTATGACAGCGCGTACTGGATGGGGACGCGCATGTCGGCGACCCCGAGGTGCGCCTTGACCGAGCCGTCGGCGAACTCGACCAGCGAGTGCACCGTCGATTGCGGGTGGACGACGATCGAGATCATGTCGTAGCCCACGCCGAACAGGTGATGGGCCTCGATGGTCTCCAGGCCCTTGTTCATCAGGGTGGCCGAGTCGATCGTGATCTTCGGTCCCATGGTCCAGCGCGGGTGCGCAAGGGCCTGGGCGACCGTCACTGATGCCAGCGCATCGCGCTTCCAGCCGCGGAACGGGCCTCCGGACGCGGTGAGCCACAGGCGCGCGACGCGGGCGTCGCTCTCCCCCACCAGGCACTGGAAGATCGCGGAGTGCTCGGAGTCGACGGGCAGCAGTTGTCCGGGGCCGGCGAGCGGCATGAGCAGGTCGCCGCCCACGACCAGCGATTCCTTGTTGGCCAGCGCCAGACGCTTGCCGGACCTGAGAGCGGCCTCGGAGGCCCGCAGGCCCGCCGCTCCGACCAGGGCGTTGACCACGACGTCGACCCCGTCGGCCGACGCCAGCGCCGCGACCGCCTCGCATCCCGTCTCACAGGCGGCGCCGCGGGGCAGGTCGTCGGCGATCGGCGCGTGCTCGCACTCCCCGATGGCGGTTGCGCGCACGTCGAACGCCCGCGCCTGCTCAGCGAGCATCGCCCCACTGCTGTTCGCTGCGAGGGCGACGATGCGCACGCGGTCGGGATGGTGCGCGGCCACATCGAGGCACTGGCGCCCGATCGATCCGGTCGAGCCGAGGACCGCGACGCGCAGTGGGCCGGCGGACGTCATCGGGCACCCGCGAAGATCAAGACGTAGTAGACGACGATCGAGACGACGATCATCGAGTCGAAGCGGTCGAGGAACCCGCCGTGTCCGGGCAGCAGGCGCCCGGAGTCCTTGGCCGATACCTCGCGCTTCATCCGCGATTCGACGAGATCGCCGAAGAGGGCGGCCCCGGCGGCGACGGCGCCGGTCAGCAGGAACACCCACATGGGCAGAGGCGAGCCGGTGACGTACCACCCGATGCCCCAGGCGGCCATGGTCCCGATGGCTCCCGCGATGAACCCCTCCCACGACTTCTTGGGAGAGATGTGGGGAGCCAGACGGTGCGTGCCGATGGCCGAGCCGATCAGATACGCGAACACGTCCATGGCCCATACGCCGGCCAGCGTGATGATGACGAGTTCGGCGCCCGAGTCGAGCGCGCGCATCAGCACGAGGTGGGACAGCGTGAAGCCCGCATACACGGCGCCGAACACCGTGGTCGCCGTGTCCGAGGCGGTGACCTGGCGGAAGAGGATGTGCCACGTCAGCGCCGCGAGGATCAGGGCGCCCATGACGGCGGTCAGCCCCAGGGATCCCAGGTCTGCCGCGCTCGTGGCGCCACCGGGGATGGCTCGCGAGGCGTAGACCGCGGCTGCGATCGGCATCGCGGCGGCGGCGATGACGCCGAACACCTCATTGGGCTTTCGGTGCCCGGTGCGCATCATCGCGTAGAACTCGCTCGCGCAGACGGCCGCGAGGGCCGCTATCACGAGCGCCCACAGCAGGCCGTCCCCTTTGCTGAGCAGGTCGGGCCACAGGTCGGCACCGAGGAGGACGAGCCCGAGCGCCACGGCGGTGATGGCGCGCACGCCGAAGTCGCGAAGGGCGCGTGGCGCCCGGATGACCTGTCTGATCGGCGCTTCTCTCACAGACCCCCGAACCTCCGCTCTCGTCCCTGATAGTCGACGACGGCCTCGAGCAGGTCGTCTCGCCCGAAGTCGGGCCACAGCGTGTCGGTCACGGCGATCTCGCTGTAGGCGATCTGCCACAGCAGGAAGTTGGAGACGCGCATCTCACCGCTCGTGCGTATGAGCAGGTCGGGATCGGGCAGGCCCGCTGTATAGAGTCGTCCGGCCACGGCCGCCTCATCGACGTCGCCGGGTTCCAGGGTCCCGGCGGCGACCTCGACCGCGATCGACCGTGCAGCGTCCGCCAGCTCGGCGCGACCGCCGTAGTTCAGAGCGATGACCAGGTCGAGGACGTCGTTGCCGGCCGTGCGTCGCATCGCGTCGCGGAACGCCTTCGCGGTCCGGGCCGGCATCTCGCCCAGTCGCCCGATGACGCGCACCCGGACGCCCTGGGACGTCAGGTCGGGCATCTTGGCGCTCAGGACCTCGACGAACAGTCCCATGAGGGCCGAGACCTCGTCACGCGGCCGGGACCAGTTCTCGGTGGAGAACGAGTAGAGCGTCAGGTAGCGGACGCCGCACTCGATCGCGGAGGCGATGGCCTCCTCGATGGCCTTGGCCCCGGCACGGTGACCGGCTACACGGGGCAACCCGCGCTTCGCGGCCCATCTACCGTTGCCGTCCATGATGACGGCCACGTGGGAGGGCACACGGTCGGTGTCGAGGCGCGCGAGAAGCCCCCGGCCGCGCGGGGATGCGAAGAAGTCGGTGGGCGTCGGCTTCGGCATGGACGGAGGCTAAACCTCCATGATCTCCTGTTCCTTCTTCTTGAGAAGGGCGTCGATCTCGGCGATGAACGAGTCGGTCTTCTTCTGCACCAGTTCCTCGCCGCGCCGCGCGTCGTCCTGGCTGATGTCGCTGGCCTTCTCCTGCTTCTTGAAGGCGTCGTTGGCGTCGCGGCGCGCGTTGCGCACGGCGACGCGCGCCTGCTCCGTGTAGCCGTGGCACAGCTTGACGAGGTCGCGCCGGCGCTCTTCGTTCAGCGCGGGGAACGGTACGCGGATGACCGTGCCGTCGTTGCTCGGGTTGAGGCCGAGGTCGGAGGCCAGGATGGCCTTCTCGATGGCTTTGAGGATCGTCTTGTCGTAGGGGGAGATCACGACGAGCTGCGGCTCCGGTGACGAGACGGCCGCCATCTGCAGCATCGGCGTGGGTGCGCCGTAGTAGTCGATGTGGAGCTTCTCGAAGATCGCACCGGAGGCGCGGCCGGTCCTCACGGTCGAGAACTCGTGGCTGAGCGCGGAAACGGCCTTGGACATCTTCTCCTCGGCCTGAGCGATGATCGCTTCGGGCATCAGTTGCCTCCTCTGACGATGGTTCCGACGTGTTCCCCTGCGAGCGCGCGGACGATGTTGCCGTCCGTCTCGATGTTGAAGACGATGATCGGGAGCTTGTTGTCCATCGCCAGCGTGATAGCGGTCGAGTCCATGACCGTCAGACCACGGCGAAGGACCTCCATGTAGGTCAGTTCGTCGAAGCGGACCGCGTCCGGGTGCGTGCGGGGGTCCGCATCGTACACACCGTCAACGCGCGTGGCCTTCATGATGCAGTCCGCACCGATCTCGAGCGCACGGAGCGCCGCGGTGGTGTCCGTGGTGAAGTACGGGTTGCCCGTGCCTGCCGCGAAGATGACCACGCGGCCCTTCTCGAGGTGACGCATCGCCCGGCGCCGGATGTAGGGCTCCGCGATCGACTGCATCTCGATGGCCGACATGACGCGGGTGAACACCCCGGCCTTCTCGAGGACGTCCTGGACCGCCAGCGCGTTCATGACCGTGGCCAGCATGCCGATGTAGTCGGCCTGCGCGCGGTCCATGCCCTTGGCGGAACCGGCGACACCTCTGAAGATGTTGCCGCCTCCGACGACGATCGCGAGTTCCACGCCCGCGTCGCGCGCGGTGCGGATCTGTATCGCGAGGTCCTCGATGATGGCGGGATCGATACCGTAGCCCGCGTCGCCCATCAACGCCTCACCGGAGAGCTTGAGCAGGACGCGCTTGAACCGTGGCTCCGCCATCGATTGACCCCCGTGCTTCCTTGGTCGCCGCGTGCCCCTCGGGACGGCGCGCTTCTACGGGACATTGTAGAACGGGGCGGCCCTCAGCGGACCGCCCCATTCGCCGAATCGTTGCGAAGGACCTAGGCCTTCGAGTCGGCCGATCCGCCGAGCACCAGACGCTCGAAGCGCACGACCGACAGCGGCTTACCGAGGGCCTTGGAGGTCTCGGCCACGAGCTGCTCGACGGTCTTGTCGGGATCCTTCACGAAGGGCTGCTCGACCAAGCAGACCTCCCTGTAGAACTTCTCGATGCGACCCTGGGCGATCTTGGCCTGGATGGCCTCGGGCTTGCCGGATGCGGCTGCCTGGGCCTTGTAGATGCTGGTCTCGTGCTCGATCGTCTCGGCGGGCACATCCTCGCGCAGCACGCAGATGGGCTGCGAAGCGGCGATGTGCATGGCCACGTCCTTCGCCAGGGCGACGACGGAGGCGTCGGAGTGGTCCGAGCCGCCGATCTCGACCATGACGCCGATGCGGCCGAAACCGTGGATGTAGGAGCTGACCATCCCGTTCTCCGGGACGTCGAAACGCACGAAGCGTGTGATGACGATGTTCTCGCCCAGCTTGCCCACGAGCTCGCCCAGCGCCTGCTGGACGGTGATCGAGGGGTTGCGCTTCCACTGCAGACCGAGGAGCAGGTCCGCGCTCGACGGAGCGTCGACGGCCACCTGCTCGGCCACAGCGGATGCGAACGTGGTGAACTCGGCATTGCGTGCGACGAAGTCGGTCTCGCAGTTGATCTCGACCATCGAACCGACCCGGCCGAGGTCGTTCACCCACGCGGAGATGACGCCCTCGTTGGTGGCGCGGCCAGCGCGCTTCGCGAGGTCCGCGAGGCCCTTGGTGCGCAGGACGTCGACGGCCTTCTGGATGTCGCCGCCGGTCTCCTCGAGGGCCTTCTTGCAGTCCATCATGCCGGCGCCCGTGAGCTCACGGAGCTCCTTCACCATGCTGGCGCTGATCGTCATGTCTCTCACTCCTTCGGTGGAATCACGCGCCGGCTTCGGCAGACGGCGCGGGTCGGTGTGGCGGGGTGCTACTCGGCGGCCTCGGGGGCCACGGTCTCGGCGACCTCGGCCTCGATCTCGGCCGCGGGCTCTTCAACGGTCACGGGCGCCTCGACGATGACTGCCTCGACCGCTTCGACGACAACAGGCGCGGGCGTCTCGACGACGGCCTCGGCCACGGGGGCGACGACCGGCGCGGCAGCCACGGGAGCGGCTGCGACGGCGGGCTTCTCGCCGAATCCGCCGGCTGCACGGCCGGCGATGCATGCGTCGGCGATCACGCGGGTGATCAGATTCACTGAACGGATGGCGTCGTCGTTGCCCGGGATCACGAAGTCGACCTCATCCGGGTCGCAGTTGGTGTCCACAAGGCCGATGATCGGGATGCGCAGGCGACGCGCCTCCGCCACCGCGATGGTCTCGCGCTTGGTATCGATGATGAACACGGCGCCGGGGAGTTCCTGCATCTCCCGGATACCGGTCAGGTTGCGCTGGAGCTTCTCGAGCTCGGCACGCAGCTTGAGGGCCTCCTTCTTGGGCAGCGCGGCCATGCGGCCGTCCGCCTCCATGGCCTCGAGCTGCACCATGCGGGAGATGCGCTTGCGCATCGTCACCCAGTTGGTGAGCATGCCGCCCAGCCAGCGCTGGCTGACGTAGGGCATTCCGGCACGGCCGGCCTCGGTCTCGACACCCTCCTGGGCCTGCTTCTTGGTGCCGATGAACATCACCGAGCGGCCCTGCTTCGCGATCGAGTAGACGAACTTGTAGGTCGCGTCCAGTTCGCGCAGCGAGCGCTGCAGGTCGAGGATGTAGATACCGTTGCGCTCGGTGAAGATGTAGGGCTTCATCTTCGGGTTCCAGCGACGGGTCTGATGTCCGAAGTGGACGCCTGCCTCGAGCAGGTCCTTCATGGCGACGACGGGCATAGTGCTACCTCCTGTTGTTCGGTTCTATCCTCCGCCCGACAGCTGGGTACCCGCGTCGCGACCGTCACTTCCGTACTCATGACGGCACCGCGCGCCGCGGACCGGCGGGCGTGTGTATTGAAAGCCGGAGTAGTGTAACACCCTCCCCCGGCACGGACAAACGGAAGTGGGGCCGGTCTCAGCCGATGAACCCCTGCGCCGCATGAAGGCGTGCGCGAAGTCGGAGGACGGCCTTCGTGTGCAACTGGCTGGCGCGCGATTCCGTGACGCCGAGCACCTGGCCGATCTCCTTGAGCTGGAGCCCCTCGTAGTAGTAGAGCGCCACGACCGTGCGCTCGCGCTCGGATAGCTTCTCGATCGCGTCCGCGAGGATCTCCTTGACCTCCTCCGTCTCGAATGCGGTGACGGGGTCGGGCGCCGAGTCGTCCTTGATGACGGAAGCCAGCGTGCTCTTGTCATCGCGATCGGAGGTCGGCGCCCATATCTCGTCGAACGAGACGACAGAGGTGTAGGACAGCTTCGTGTAGATGTCCTGGAGCTCCTTGGGCGAGATGCTCATCTCGGCAGCGACCTCGTTGTCGTCGGGGGTGCGGCTGAGGCGGTTCTCGAGGGTGACGATCGCGTTCTCGATCTCACGGGAGCGGGCGCGCACGCTGCGCGGCACCCAGTCGAGCGAGCGCAGTTCGTCGATGATCGCTCCGCGGATGCGTGAGATGGCGTAGGTCTCGAACTTGAAGCCGCGCTCGGGTTCGTACTTCTCTATCGCATCGATGAGCCCGAAGATCCCGTAGGAGATGAGGTCCGCGTTCTCGATCGTCGCGGGCATCTTGGTCGCTACGCGTCCGGCGACGAACTTCACCAGAGGTGAGTAGTTCAGGATCAACTGTTCGCGCGCCTTTTCGTCGTGCGAGTCGGCAAAGCGCTGCCACAGCGTGGCCAGATCGTCCCGCTGATGCGGGTGCTTCATGCGCACGGCCCCTTCGATGATCCCGCATCAGGCACGTGGGTGCGCGTCCTTGTGCACCCTTTGGAGTCGTTGCACCCCGAGGTGAGTGTAAATCTGGGTGGTGGACAGGGCAACATGGCCGAGCAGGTCCTGGACGGTACGCAGGTCCGCTCCCGCTTCGAGCATGTGCGTGGCGAAGGTGTGGCGGAAGGTGTGCGGGGTGATGCCGGACGCCGCGCCGAGCGCATCGAGCTGTCGCGTGAGCATCCGACGGATGCCGCCGTCGGTCAGGCGGGTGCCGTTGCGGTTGAGGAACACGGCCTCCTCCCCCACGCGGGGTTTGAGCCGCGGCCTGCCCACGCCGAGGTACTGCTGAAGCCGGTGGACGGCCTCGCGGTGGAGCGGCAGGATGCGTTGCTTGTCGCCCTTGCCCGTGACCCGTATCTGGCCTTGGGGCAGGTCGAGGTCGGCCAGGTCGAGAGCTGCGAGCTCGCTGACTCGGGCTCCGGTCGCGTAGAGCAGCTCGAGGATCGCACGGTCGCGCAGGCCGCTCGGCTGCTCGGGGTCCGGGTGGTCGAGCAGCGCGGTGAGCAGGTCCGTCGGGACGAGCCGCGGAAGGCGCGACGGCAGCTTGGGTGTTCCGACCACCGCGGCGGGGTTGTGCGCCACTATCCCCTCGCGGTTCAGGTACGCGAACAGCGATCGCACGGCCGACAAACGACGTGCGATGGTGCGGCGCGCGTAGCGCGCCCCGTCGAGGTCCGCGAGGTAGCGGCGCAGGATCCGGGGGTCGGCGCCGAGAGGGTCGGCTCCGGCCCGCTCAGCCCACTCAAGGTAACGCGCGAGGTCCGACGAGTAGGCGCGCACCGTCTGAGGTGACACGTTCCGTTCGTTGGCGAGGTGCCCGAGGAAGCGGTCGACGAGCTCGCTCGCGATCCCGGGGCTCACCGCGGGACCTCTCTGGCCAGGGTCGTGCGGACGCGCTCGACGTCGAGTTCGGGGCGCGATGCCAGCCAGCCCGACATCTCGGCCCTCGAGCGCGCGCCGTGGGCGGCGTAGCGCTCCCGCTTGCCCCTGACGGGCGGCGTCAGTGGCGGGAGAAGGCCTATGTTGACGTGCATGGGCTGGTAGGGCCGCGTCTCAGGGTCGGTCGCGTAGGTCAGCAACGCCCCGAGCGCGGTCTCCGGGGGAAGGACCACGGCCGGTGCTCCCCGGCCCGAGGCGAAGGCTCCGAGGGCGGCCAGCAGGCCGCTCGCCGCGGCCTCCAGGTAGCCTTCCGTGCCCGAGAGCTGACCTGCGATCCGGATCCGGGGATCGGAACGCAGTGCCAGGTCCGGGGTGAGAAGGCGGGGCGCGTCGACGAAGGTGTTGCGGTGCATGACACCGTGGCGCAGGAAGTCGGCCTCCTTGAGACCGGGGATCATCCGGAAGACGCGCACCTGCTCGGGGAACGTGAGGTTCGTCTGGAACCCGACGAGGTTGTACGCGGTGTGCTCGCGGTTCTCCGGCCGCAGCTGCACGACCGCCCAGGGGCGTCGGCCCGTTCGCGGGTCGGTGAGCCCGACCGGCTTCATGGCACCGAAGCGCAGCGCGTCGGCGCCCCGGCGGGCGATCTCCTCAGCCGGCTGGCACGCGTGGAAGAGGTCGGCCGCCTCGAACTCCTTCGCGGTCACCCGCGCTGCGCCGGTGAGCGCTTCGATGAACGCCTCGTACTCCGCGCGGTCCATAGGGCAGTTGAGGTAGTCCGCGCTGCCGCCCTTGTCATAGCGCGACTGGGCGAAGCACACGGAACGGTCGATGGTGGCGGCGTCCACGATCGGCGCGGCCGCGTCGTAGAAGGCCAATCGTTCCACGCCCGTGAGCGCCTGCAGCGCCGGCTCGAGAGCCGCAGAGGTCAACGGACCCGTCGCGATGACGACCTCGCCCTCCGGCAGTTCGGTCGCCTCGGCACGGACGAGCTCGATCTCAGGACGGCTCGTCACCACGCGGGTGAGCAGCTCGGCGAACGCGCCGCGGTCGACCGCGAGCGCGCCTCCCGCCGCCACCGCGGTGGACCGCGCGCAGGCGAGGATGACGCTTCCGAGGGAGCCGAGTTCGGACTTCAGCATCCCCGCCGCCGTGTCGGGGTCATCGGACTTCAGGGAGTTCGAGCACACGAGTTCGCCGAGCAGACCTGTATGGTGCGCCGGCGCCGAGGCCGAAGGCCGCATCTCGATCAGACGAACGCCGATCCCGCGCACCGCGAGCTGGTAGGCGGCCTCACTGCCCGCGAGTCCGCCGCCTATGACTGTGATCGTGCGTGGCACGCGGTCTCCCGGTGGGCTGGTGGGGCGGCGCGTGGTGGTCCTCGCGCGCTGAACAATTGTAGCGTCAGCGCGGTCGACACGGACCGTATCTCCCGTCGGGATAGCGCGCGACGCGACCGTCGGCTTCCAGGCGCGCCACTGCGAGCATCACGGCCCCAGCGTCGAGCGCCAGTGCGGTCGCAAGGGCGTCGGGCGCCATCGGTTGCGCGAGCAGGGCGCACAGGACCGGGTCGGACGACGGGGGCGAGAGCGGTGTCAGGTCTGCATCACCGGGAGCGCACCGGCGCGGCATCGGCTCGATGAGGCCTGCGCCCGCCATGGAATCGAGCAGGTCCTCCACGCAGCAGATGGGTGCGGCGCCCTGACGTATCAGCCGATTGCAGCCCGCTGATCCGTGGAAGAACACGCTCCCCGGAACTGCGAGGACGTCGCGCCCCGCATCGAGGGCGTGGTCCGCGGTCGAGAATGTGCCGCTCGGCAGAGCGGCCTCGACGACGAGGACCGCGGAAGCCAATCCTGCGATGATGCGGTTGCGCGCCGGGAAGTGCCCGCGCGCCGGCGGCATCCCCCACTCGAACTCCGAGACGACCGCTC
>Ga0209540_10000506_pt1 | contig 36645 bp, 8 predicted proteins | sample BarGraIncu01121A_FD_184501 | JGI IMG/M metagenome (GOLD analysis project Ga0209540, IMG submission 184501) | Arctic peat soil microbial communities from Barrow, Alaska - Barrow Graham LP Incubations 011-21A (SPAdes) (version 2) | ecosystem: Environmental > Terrestrial > Soil > Wetlands > Peat... | reverse complement strand
AAAATAGCATCAGGACAGGGGCTTAGTATCGATGCAAGTGGTGCCTTATCTGCAACTAATACGGGTACTATCACTTCTGTTGCAACAAATGATGGACTGTCGGGAGGAACGGTCAATTCGGGGGCAGTTACATTAGGGATTACCAATGCTGGTATCGCTTATTCAAAATTGGCCACTCTGACTTCCGGAACTATCCTAGGAAATAATGGATCTGGAAATGCTGCATTGACAAGTACTCAAGTGAAAACTTTGTTGGGCTTGAGTAATGTTGAGAACACAGCACTATCTACGTGGACGGGTTCTTCCAATCTATCTACTGTTGGCACTATTACAAGTGGTACCTGGAATGGCGGAATTATTGATATTGCCCATGGTGGAACCGGTGCCAGTACTGCTACTGCGGCAATTACAGCCTTACTGCCTGCTCAATCAGGAAACTCAGGGAGAGTCTTACAAACTAATGGAACAAGTGCGTCTTGGGCAACTGTTGGAGGAGGTGACATGTTACTTGGAACTGCTCAGTCTGTAACTGCACTCAAAACTTTTGATAATTCAATGTTGGCTATAAAAGGAAGTAGCACAGGTGTTACTACTCTTACATCTGCCAATACAACTTCCAATCCTTACACAATAACTTTACCTGCAGAAACCGGAACTGTCGCTATGAGATCATCTTCCTTAAGCCAGTTTGCTCTGACGACTTCGACTGAACTTGCTGGTATTATTTCGGATGAAGTAGGTACTGGAAAATTAGTGTTTAACACTTCTCCAACTTTTATTACTCCAACTTTAGGAGTGGCTTCTGCAACATCTGTTGCTGCTACAGGCACTCTAACAGGCACTCAACTAGTGTCTACTATTGCAAACGGAACGGCACCTTTAGTCGTAACTTCTACTACGCCTGTTACGAACCTTAGTATTGGTGGAAATGCTGCCACTGCTACTACTGCTACAACAGCAGCAAATCTTGCGGGCGGTGTGGCAGGTGATCTGTTTTATCAATCGGCAGCTGGAACAACGGCAAAGTTAAATAAAGGAGCGGCGGGTCAAGTATTAACAATGAATCCCGGAGCTACAGCCCCAATTTGGGCGACACCTTCTGCTGGAGGTGGAGGTGTGAGTGCATTTAGTTACGCTTATACAGCTGCGAATCCTACAGCTGCATTTAGCATTACAGCAACAGGTGGACCTTATACTGCAACTGTACCTGTATTGATTGATGGTAGTACAGCTGATGCAGGATTAATGGTTAAAACAGATAAAACGAAATTAGCTAACTTTCCTACTATTAGTGGATCGCCAACTACTAATGGTCAGGTTCTTACGTATAATGGCTCAACAGCCAATTGGGCTCAACCAAGTTTGCAATATAGTGGCACAACAGGTGCTGGTACAGTTAGCATTAATAATGGTGGAACCTCTGCAACTATTCCGGTTGTTACTACTGCAGTTTCGGGTTTAATGGTTCCTGCAGATAAGACAAAACTTGATAAATTACCAACTGTTACCAATGGTCCAATATCAACTGCAGACCAAGTGCTCACCTCTAACTCGGATGGAACTGCTACGTGGAAAACTCCTACTGGAGGTAGTGGAGGTGGAGCTAGCACTATTTATCATGCGCTAGACCAAGCTGGAACTGCAGCAGTGGCAGATGTAATGGCTAAAGGATCTGGTGGAAAAGTAAAATATTGGGTCGATAATAGTGGAACAACAACTATTTTCAATATATCAATTCCGAGTGGAGTTATATTAGATTATGTCAGAATTCACATTGCAAGTAATGGTTTGAATAGTTCAAATTCAGACCAATGTTTCATCAATTTAATTGATGAGTCTAAAGCTACGAACACAAGTTATACAGATGCTTTATTCCCTAATATTTCATCTGTTATGCTAAATGATAACTCTCCAACTAATTCTTTACCTTGGATAGTTATGAGTGGAGATATTCTTCCTCAGGTGTCTTCAGAAAATTGTAGCAATGGAACATTATCTTTAAAGATGAGTAATTTGAATGTTACTGGTGGTGGAGGAGCTTATATAATCTTAAATTATTAGTTATGCGACTAAAATTTTCTATTTTATGTCTTGCTTTTTTATCTGCTTCTTTTTGCGGCTATACGCAGATAATATCGCAATTTAATGGTCAGTATAATATTACTTCTACCAAATCCTTAGGCAGTGGGATATATCAATTGGTTGGAACTTTTACTGACGTAAGTAATACCTATTCTGCCGCTAAAGTTGCTTTGAGTGATCAAGTGGTTGATTTTAATGGGGTTGCACTTGAAATCCAATCAATTATTTCTATTTCTGGAAATGTTATAACGGTTACTGGATCTTTATTGAATGCATCCACTAAAGCTCCTGGGATTGGGTTAGGTATTATCTTCCGACCAACAACAAATGGTTATCCTTTAATTACGACGTCAACGCCGAGCTCATTGTTAACTAAAGCTCTTAATACGTCAACTCTTTCAATTAATGGAGATTTACCTGTGTTTGTCGCTTGCACAATATTACCAGCTCTTACTTGGAATGTTGGAGATGCTGTTGTATTTAATTCATCATTATACCAACTTACAGCAAGTGGATGGACTACAGTTTCATCAGTTACAACAAAGTATGGAGCATCTATCAGTGCAATTGCAATAGGAAGTGCAGGAACGATAATTAAATATTATTCAGATGGAAACTACTACGTTTCGGATGGTACGGTCTGGAATTTGGTTTCAACAGTAACAGAATTACCAACCGTACCGAAATTTGGTGATGTCTATTATGTAACCGGAGAGAATGCTCTCTATATGTTAGCTGATGATGGTGCTGGTAATACAAAATGGATGGCCATCAGTAATTCCGGAATCTCTTCGGGAGGAACAGCTGACTATCCTGCTAATCCAAAACCAGGGAATTTATTTTTCAATACAGATAATAATACGCTGTACATGTACGATAATACCAGTACCTGGGTAGAGGTTTCCACCAATGGTTCTACTCCGGCAGACCTTACTACACCTGATCCGACGACTTCTACTGTCAAAGAGGGGCGGTTGTTCTACAATACTTCAGAACATCAGCTCTACGTATTTAATGGTACGGTCTGGATTCCGGTTGGTAATTCTCTTATTGATAGCTATATTTATGTCGGTAATAGTTCGAATATAGCCTCTCCGGTTCAGATGTCGGGTGATGCCACGATAACGAATGCCGGCGTGCTGACTATCAGCGATAAGGCTGTTACCGACACAAAGTTGGATAAGGCGAACATCCCGTTAAGCGGATTTGGAAATCCGAAAGCAAATATTAATATGGGAGATGGAACGACCAACTACCGTATTTCAAACCTTTTAACTCCATCTGCCACTACAGATGCTGCTACCAAAGGGTATGTCGATAACCTGTTTGCCACCCCATCATCAAGTCTTGCGCTACTTTATAACAATCTGTTTGTTGGTAATGCGCTCAATAAAGCCGTTGCTACGCCAAAGACTAGTATTCCGCTGAGTGGATTTGGTAACCCGACGGCTAATATTTCTATGAATGGTAAGTTGATTACAAGTTTAGCTTCACCATCAAACGGAACTGATGCTGCTAATAAAGACTATGTAGATAATAAACAGGTTTATCCTATTAATATTAGTTTGTCTTATAACATGTTGCTCCAAGGTAATGCACAGGATCAGGCCGGGATGGTGGAAAAGACAGATATTCCTTTCAGTGATTTTGGGACGGGTACGAAAGATGTTTCATTTGGAGGATTTAAGGCAACCAATCTGGCGGATCCTACTGTGGCGCAAGATGCAGCCACTAAGAACTACGTAGATACCAAAATTATCAGTTCTTCTAATATTGCTCTAACATCGGGGAGTTTGTTGGTCGGCAATAGTTCAGGAAAAGCTGCTGAGACATTAAAGAACGCTATTCCGTTAAGTGGTTTTGGAGCTGCAGGGGCTGATGTTTCGATGGGAAGTTTTAAAATAAATAATCTTGCAACTCCTACGGCAGATACTGACGCAGCTAATAAAAAGTATGTGGATGATATTTTCTTAAGTCCATCGAATATGTTGGCACTGCCTGCTGGAAATCTTTTTGTAGGTAATGCGTTGGGAAAAGCTGCTCCAACACTTAAGTCTTCAGTTCCTATCAGCGGATTTGGGAAGGCTATCGATAACGTTTATATGGGTGATGCTTCTACAAAATACATGATTAGCTATTTGGCTGATCCTTTGAGTGCACAGGATGCTGCCACCAAAAATTATGTGGATACCAAAGTTGCCAATCCTAGTTCGATGACATTATCTTCAGGTAATATTTTGGTTGGTAACGCAGCTAATCAAGCGGAAGCGACTCCGAAAAGTAGCGTATCCCTGAGTGATTTCGGTTCACTAACATCAAATTTGTCGCTAGGCAGCTATAAAATTACCGATTTAGGAGATCCTGTAAGTGATGGTGACGCTGTCAATAAAAAATACATTAGCACGCAACTTTCTACAGTTACATCTACCCTTACGCTACCATCCGGTCAACTGTATGTCGGAAACGCATCTAATAAAGCAACTGCTACTGCCAAGAATACTATTCCGCTGAGTGGTTTTGCAGCCGCAGCTGCTAATATTGATTTAGGAACTAATAAGATCATTAATCTGGTAGATCCTACGAGCGACCAAGAAGCCGCTACTAAAAAATATGTAGATAGTAAAGGCGGAGGTGTAACCACAGGTACAACGCCTCCAACGAGTCCGGCAGTTGGAGCCACGTATTATAATACGACCGACAAAACACTTTATGTGTACGATGGAACAAACTGGATTCCTGTAGATAATAAACTCCCTAATGGTCAACTTTATGTTGGTGATGCAACTAACAAAGCTGTGGCTACATCTAAAAGCGCTATAACCTTGAGTGGCTTTGGTTATGCCACTGCCAATGTTTCGATGGGGACAGGCTCAAACAATTATAATATTGTCAATCTGGCTGATCCGGCTGGCGACCAGGATGCTGCTACCAAGAAATATGTAGATGGTAAAACCGGTGGTGTAACAACAGGTACTACTCCACCAGCCAACCCAATAGCCGGTTCAACGTACTATAATACTACAGATAAAACTTTTTATGTGTACGATGGTACAAGTTGGATTCCGGTTGATAATAAACTCCCTACCGGCCAGCTTTATGTTGGTGATGCCTCCAATAAAGCTGCTGCCACTGCTAAGAATACTATTCCTCTGAGTGGTTTTGCCGCTGCCGCTACCGATGTTGCTTTGGGTGGATTCAAATTGACAGGTGTGGCTGATCCTGCTGCCGATCAGGATGCAGCTACTAAGAAATACGTTGATGGCAAAGTTGGTAGTATAACTACTGGTACTACAGCTCCTACCAATCCAACTATCGGTACAACTTATTATAACACTACAGATAAAATCTTTTATGTGTACGATGGCACCGGCTGGATTCCGGTAAACAATATTCTTCCTTCAGGATACTTGTATGTTGGTGATGCATTTAATAAAGCAGCACCCGTACTGAAGAGTGCTATTACGCTGAGTGGCTTTGGCGATGCACAGGCTAATGTTTCGATGGGTACGGGTTCAACTGATTATAAAATTATTAATCTGGCTGATCCTACTGCCGATCAGGATGCGGTCACTAAGAAATATGTAGATGGTAAAACGGGCGGTGTTACCACAGGCATCACTCCACCAACTAATCCCACAGTAGGAAGCACGTATTACAATACCACCGACAAAACCTTTTATGTCTATGATGGAACCAGTTGGGTTCCTGTCGATAATAAACTCCCTACCGGTCAGCTTTATGTGGGTGATGCCAGTAATAAAGCCGCTGCCACAGCAAAGAATACTATTCCGTTGAGTGGTTTTGCTTCTGCTTCTGCTGATGTTGCATTGGGAGGATTTAAACTGACAGGGGTGTCTGATCCGGCCGCTGATCAGGATGCTGCTACAAAAAAATATGTTGATGGTAAAACCGGTGGTGTAACAACAGGTACCACTCCACCTACTAGTCCAACAGCAGGGTCGACGTATTACAATACTACGGATAAAACCTTTTATGTGTATGATGGAACAAGTTGGGTTCCTGTCGATAATAAACTTCCTAGCGGTGAACTTTATGTTGGTGATGCAACTAATAAAGCTGCTGCTACAGCAAAGAATACCATTCCGTTGAGTGGTTTTGCCGCTGCTGCTGCTGATGTTGTATTGGGAGGATTCAAACTGACAGGAGTATCTGATCCGGCCGCCGATCAGGATGCAGCCACTAAGAAATACGTAGATGGTAAAGTAGGAAGTGTAACCACTGGTACTAATCCTCCAACCAACCCGGTTAATGGAACAACGTATTATAATACTACAGATAAAATATTTTATGTATATGATAATGGCCAGTGGCTACCTGTAAATAATGTATTACCTACCGGTCAGCTTTATGTTGGTGATGCCAGTAATAAAGCTGCTGCCACAGCAAAGAATACCATTCCCTTGAGTGGCTTTGCCGCTGCTGCTGCTGATATTGATTTAGGCACTCATAAGATAACAAATGTCGTAGATCCTGCTGCCGATCAGGATGCTGCTACAAAAAAATATGTCGATAATTTGTTGGCAACAGTCAATACCACTCTTTCGTTACCATTAGGAAATATGTTGGTGGGTGATGCATCGGGTAAAGCCGCTTCAACGGCCAAGAGTGCTATCACCTTAAGTGGTTTTGGTTATGCTACCGCCAATATTTCGATGGGTACCGGGTCAAACAACTATAATATAGTTAATCTGGCAGATCCAAACGGCGATCAGGATGCTGCTACTAAGAAATACGTAGATACTAAAGCTGGTACTACTACCAAACCAACCAATCCTACTGCTGGTGCTACTTATTACAATACCACTGACAAGACGTTGTATGTGTACGATGGTACAGGATGGGTGCCGGCTGTTCTGGGAGATAACTTGGGAAATCATACGGCAACTCAAAATATAAAAACAGTAACGTATGCTATAAGTAGCGACGGTGCGACTGGAAAAGGCTTAAGTTTTGAAACTGCTGGTAATGCTGTGTTTGCACAAGATGTTACCGTACAGGGAAACTTTTATACACCTTCTGATAAACGATTGAAAACTAATATTGAAACGCTTGGCAATGCCTTGCAGGCCATTGATTCTATGCGTGGGGTTCGTTTTGAATACAAAGATCAAAAGAAATATGCTAAAGGCCCTAAAGTAGGGGTAATTGCTCAGGAACTGATGAAGGTATATCCCGAAATGGTGACTAAAGGAACTGATGGGTTCTTCAAGGTTGATTATACTCAACTTACTGCTGTATTGATTCAGGCTGTTAAAGAACAACAACAGAAAATGAAACAGCAGCAGATGGAGATCGATGAACTGAAGGGGCGTTTGGACAAGCAACAATTACAAATCGATGCTATTTTACAGAAAGTAAACTGATATTCAAAGGAATTCAACATCCAGTTAATTACAGTCTTGAATTGTAAAAAAAATAGTATCTTTGTGAAAATGGTGATGAGTAAAATCAAACCAGTAGATAATGCTTTTAAAACATTGATAAATAAAAATATCGGTTAATGGTTGGAAGTGGTTTAGGACTCGATAAAACTATCGTTCCTGACCGTTTCTTGTGTCTGCATGAATTATTATTCAATATAAGACAAAGGTGGATGAGTAGTAGATGAGTATTACATCAGTATTATATCAGTATACCGTCAGTAGATATAATTATACATAAATAAAGATTATTTATACAGTATGTTTGTAGATTTATACATGAAGAGTAGTGGAAAAAATAAAAAATGCTTGGGATAATACACGCATCGGATTTAATTTATTCAATTTCAGGGTTGATTCGGAAATAATAAGAAGATGCTGAATTTTCATTTATTTGTAATTAATGTAAATTAGGAGCTGGAAACATGTATATTTTGCTTCTAATAAGTTTTCCCGTAGGGGGAATACATATCAATAGAAAAATAAGACAAGCTCAATCAATTTCCCGTAGGGAATAAACAGAGAAAAAACATGAATATCTATAGGGCAACAGACATGTAAGTAATGATATTTAATGATCTGTTTTCTGAAAACAAAATGCAGATAAACAGTCTGGTAACTTGTAACTAAACTCTTGTAACTATTTGCTTAATAATATATTTTTTGAGATTAATATAAAGATGAACACTCTTGTAACTTGTAACTAATTTTTTGTAACTACTTATCATATTTTGAAACGATTACTCTATATAATTATAATTATGTTTTCTGTTCTGACTGTCGGATTTAATCCACTGTCGGCTCAGAATCATTTTAGGATAATCGATGGTATTCCTCACCTTCCACAGTTGAATCCTGCTACCATAACAAGTCCGGAAACCGGAATGCTTATTTTTAGTAGCACGGATTTAAAGCCAATGATTTATAGTGGATCCGGCTGGGAAACTTTATGTACAGAGAATGTTAGTGCTATAACTTCTCAGGAGTACTTTGTTGTGAAAAACGGTATTCCTTTTCTTCCCACGCTAGGTACTGCCCCTACCGGATTACTTACGTCGGGTACTATATATTATTCCACCGTGCAAAAGTCCGTTATGGTTTACAATGGAAGCAGTTGGACTAAAATGGTAGATATGATTACGGGGACTATTGCTGATAATGCAGGTTTTAATTCCGGTACAGCTGTAAAGACATTTAAACTGCCGGTGCAGAATGCAGATCCTTCCTCTGCCCTATTAACTGCCGGTGGTTTTTACGTCAATTCTTCCACGAAAGTAATCCGTTATTACGATGGTAGCGTCTGGCAAGATATAAGTTGTCAGCCAGTCGTGAAGACTATTGCTATTACCAACATTACCGGTCACACAGCCGAGAGTGGTGCAGAAGTGGTAACCAACGGTGGTTCACCGGTAACACTTACCGGAATATGCTGGAGTCCGAACTCAGATCCGGATACTTTATTGACATCCAAAACAAGAATACTCACAACAGGTTCTGGAATAGGAACTTTTACCAGTCAGCTTACCGGTTTATTGCCTCTGACAACCTACCATGTCCGGGCATATGCCGTAAATAATCTGGGCATTGTTTATGGTGAAGATGTTGTATTTACAACGCCAATAGCACTGCCAACAATTATTACGCTGGATGCTACCAAAATTACAAGTATTTCAGCCGAAAGTGGAGGAGACATCACAGCTGATGGAGGTTCTTCGGTTACTGCTCGTGGAATTATATGGAGTTCTGTATCAGATCCATTGAATGATCCATCTCATGTAATCACAAACGATGGTTCCGGAGTGGGATATTTCCCCAGCACATTGGATGGATTACTTGGAAACACAACCTATTATGTACGGGCTTATGCTGTAAATTCGGCAGGCACTGAATATGGAAATCTGGTTCAGTTTATAACACCGGCACCTGTGCCTCCTGTGCTTAATCCTACACTTACAATTAGTAGTATTACTGGAAATTCAGCTGTTGGTAAAGCCACTATCCTGAATAATGGAGGTGCTCTTGTTACCGAACGAGGTGTTTGCTATAGTACCGATCAAATAAACTACACCTACATTGCGTCTTCTACGGTAACACCTACTGATATTGGAACCTTTATTACTGATTTGACCGGTTTATCTCAGGGAACAACCTACTACGTTAAGGGCTATGCCAAAAATAGTGCAGGAATAGGCTATACCAGTGAAGCTAGTTTTGTCACAGCAGCTTTGACAAGTATAGTTACTATTAAACCGGTAATCACAGGAAGCTTTACAGCTCAGAGTGGTGGCGTAATTTCAAGTACAGGATATTCTACTATAACTCAACGAGGTATTTGCTGGAGTATAACTAAAAATCCTACAATAGATTCACTTAGCAGAACTTCTGATCCTGTAGTTGGTGATGGTACAGGTACTTATACCAGTACACTATCATCGCTTATTCCGGGTACTACTTATTATGTTCGGGCTTATGCAGTCAATGCAGCCGGTACTGCCTATGGTAATCTGGATAGCATATCGATGCCTGATTATGCTAAGGTTCAAACATTGGCTGCCTCCTCTTTATACATGACTACTGCCACTTGTGGTGGAAATGTGTTGAGCGACGGTGGATCAGCAGTGACAGAACGTGGCGTTTGTTGGAGTATCAGTGCAAATCCTACGATATCAAATACGAAGACGTCTGACGGAGATGGCTTAGGATTATTTACCAGCTACCTTACAGCTTTGACCCCCAATGTAAATTATCATTACAGAGCTTATGCTGTGAATAGTGTAGGAGTTTCTTATGGCGATGATATGACTTTCACTATAATTCCGGATGCTCCTTATATTATTACACTTCCGGTAACTGATATTACCAGCATGTCCGGAATTAGTGGAGGTGACATTAAAAGTAGTGGTGGTGCTTCGATAACTTTAAGAGGTATTATATGGAGTACTAAAGGTGATCCGTCTTTAGATCCTCAAAATATAGTTACCAACGATGGTTCAGGGGTCGGAATTTTCCCTACAAAAATGCAGAACCTGTTGGGTAATACGACCTATTATGTACGTGCTTACGCAGTGAATGCCTATGGCAAAGCCTATGGAGATCTAAAAGTCTTTACAACCTTACCTCCGGTTTTGGCGGAAATAATGCCTCCTACTTTTGATATTAAAGATATTACCAGTACATCGGCAATGGGCGAATTTCTTATTCTCAACAATGGCGGCGATCCTATAACGGATAGGGGAATCCGGTATACTACCGACAGAATTATGTATACGTACGTATCATCTTCAACACTGAATTTGACAGATATAGGTACCTTTGATTCTTATCTGACAGGCTTAACACCCAATACGACTTATTATGCAGAAGCGTATGCTATTAATAAGGTGGGTACGGCGATCAGTACCGAAACAAGTTTCAGAACATCAACACCTGCAACTTTAACCACTATTACTCCGAAATATTTGGGTGGCACTACGGCATCCAGTGGTGGCGATATTACCAATACGGGTTATTCAATTATAACTTCACGTGGTGTCTGCTGGAGTACGGACAAAAATCCGACTGTTGATTTGACCACCAAAACTTCAGATGGTGTAACCGGTGATGGTACCGGTACCTATACCAGTGCCCTAACCGATCTGCTTCCGGGTACCACTTATTATGTCCGTGCTTATGCCAATAACAGTGCTGGCATTGCCTATGGTAATTTGGATAGTTTGGTTGTGCCTGATTATGCAAAAGTACTTACGCTGGCTGCTTCCTCTTTATACGTTAGTACGGCTACCTGCGGTGGTAATGTGCTGAGCGATGGTGGTGCAGATGTAACCGAATACGGTGTCTGCTGGAGTACCAGTGCAAATCCGACTATTGCTAATACCCGTACTTCAGATGGATCCGGATTAGGACTGTTTACAAGTTATCTCACAGGCCTAACTCCGAATGTGCTTTATCATTTCAGAGCTTATGCTGTGAATAAGGTCGGTGTTTCATATGGTGATGATTTGACCCTTACTGTTATTCCGGATGCTCCGTTAATTATAACTCTTCCTGTAACCGAAATTACCAGCATGTCGGGAAACAGTGGCGGTGATATTCAGAGTAGTGGTGGAGCTCCAATCACATTAAGAGGTATTATGTGGAGTACAAATGGTGACCCGCTCACCGATCCTTTAGCTACCGTTATTACAAACGATGGTTCCGGTGTAGGACAGTTCCCTACAAAAATGGATAACCTCCTAGGAAACACTACCTATTATGTTCGTGCCTATGCAGTGAACAGCTATGGGAAAGCTTATGGAGATTTGAAGGTATTTACCACCTTGCCTCCAATCCTGGCAGAAGTGATGCCTCCAACCTTCAGCATTGACGATGTCACCAATTATACGGCAACAGGTGTTTTCCTGATAAAGAATAATGGAGGTGCTCCTATTACTGATCGTGGGATCCGCTATAGTACTGACCATATTAACTATATCTATGTTTCGTCAACCACATTGAACAAAACAGACATTGGTACTTTTATAACAAAGCTGACAGGTTTAACTTCGAATACAACTTATTATGCAGAGGCATATGCTATAAATAGTGTTGGTCTGGCTATAAGTAGTGAAGCTAGTTTCAGAACTACTTCATTGGCTATTTTGACAACTACAACACCCAATACCGTAACCGGATTTACGGCTACAAGTGGTGGTGATATTACCTTTACCGGCGATGATATAATTTCTGCCAAAGGTATCTGCTGGAGCACTTATGTGAACCCGACAATCGATTTGACAACCAAAACGTCGGAGGCACTTAGTGGTATAGGTACCGGAAGTTTTACCAGTTATATCACAGGTTTGACTCCTGGTGTAAAATATTATGTTCGTGCTTATGCCGTGAATAGTTTTGGGGTAGCTTATGGAAATCTGGATAGTTTGTTTACCGCTACTACTGCTTATATAACCACCACTCATCCTACATCGGTGACTAATATATCAGCTGTTACCGGAGGATATATTAATAGTGATGGAAGTCAATCGGTATATACACGTGGAGTTTGTTGGAGTACACATCCTAATCCTACAACGGCCGATAGCTATATTTATAACGGAAGCGGTATCGGAGGTTTTGGTATTACCATAACCGGATTAATGGGAAGTACTAAGTACTATGTGAGGGCCTATGCAATCAATAGTGTTGGAACTGCTTATGGAAATCTGGATAGTTTAAAAACATCAGCACCGATATTGGAAGCAGTCTCAACAACGGATGTGATTAATATTGGTGGTACAACAGCGTTGGGAAGAGGTTATGTCGGAAATATAGGCGGTACCGATGTCACGGAAAGAGGATTCTGCTGGAATACTACCGGAGGTTCCTCTGTTGAGGGATCACACGCAGCTTGCGGTACCAGTGGTCATGGAAGTTTTGCTGCAAGTCTGAGTGGTCTGACTCCGAATACGAAATATTATGCCAGAGCGTATGCTGCCAATAGTGTCGGAGTAAGTTATGGAGCTGAAATAACGTTCTCAACCTTTACCATTGCTACGATTATTACTACGCCGGCTTCTGAAATAACAAGTACTACAGCCAAGAGTGGTGGTGATATTATCAGTGATGGTGGAGCGTTAGTGTATACCAGCGGAATTTGCTGGAGTACAACAGGCAGTCCTACTATTTATGATGCACACACTACGAGTGGGGTGGGTATAGGTAACTTTATTCACAGTCTCACCGGTTTAATGGGAAGTATCAAATATTACATCCGGGCTTATGCCATTAATGATGCCGGTACAGCTTATGGTAATGTTGAAGAGTTTACAACTTTACCGCCTGTAATTCCGACATTAACTACTACTTCTGCTGTGAGTGGCGCTAGCGGAACAATAGCCTACTGTGGTGGAGCAATAAGCAGCAATGGCGGTGGAGTGATTAGCACCGAGGGAATTGTATGGAGTACTACTTCTGGTTTCTTACCGGATACGGTTACCATGAATAAAACAATTCAATCGGGATCAGGAAACTTTGGTTCGACATTGACTAATCTGAAGAAAGGTACCGTTTATTATGTAAGAGCTTATGCCACAAATGTCGCCGGCACTGGGTATGCAAGTAATGAGGTTTCTTTTACTACTTTCGATCTTCCGATCATAACAACGGTGGCTCCGTCGAAGGTAACTAATGTAAATGTAACCACAGGAGGAAATATTACTTCCAATGGTGGAACGGATGTACTCGAAAGTGGTATCTGCTGGAGTACAGATATTCTTCCAACTGTTAGCGGTGAACATTATTCGGATGGTTCAGCCTATGGTTTGTTTATGCGGACAATTACCGAATTACTGGGAAGTACTACCTATTATTTGCGTGCCTATGCACGAAACAGTGTGGGGCTGGTTTACGGACAAGTGGAAAGCTTTACCACGCAACCTCCTACCTTGGCTACTATTGTAACACTTCAACCGATAGCAACCAGTTCGGTTGCCGGTGTAAGTGGTGGAAATATTCTCAGCCACGGCGGATCGTTGGTTACTTCACGTGGTATTTATTGGAGCACACAGCAGGGCTTTGATCCGGATACCATCACATTCAATAAGACAGCGCAAACCGGATATTATAAAGGAACATTTAGTGCCAGTCTTGCCGGACTTACTCCGAATACGGTTTATTATGTAAAGGCGTATGTGGTTAATTCTGTAGGCACTGCTTATGGCGATGAAATGAGTTTCAGAACGCCAACGCTTCCAACTTTAACAACGGCTTATGCTTATGCCACCGGTCCTACTAAAGCGGTGAGTGGAGGTACTATTTCCGATAATGGTGGAGCTGATATAAGTTCAAGAGGAGTGCTTTGGAGCAAAGTACCGAACTTTAATCCGGATACTGTCACAGCCAGAACTTACAATGGCACTGGCTCAGGTACTTTTGTTAGTAATTTGTCTGAATTAAAAGGAAATACCGATTATTATATTCAGGCTTATGCTACCAATGTTGCCGGAATAGCTTATGGAAATATATTGAAATTTACGACCGATCCGGCCACATTGGCTACGTTGTCTACACGTGATGCATGGAATGTTTACGGTACATCAGCCGTATCCGGAGGGTATGTTGCCGACAATGGTGGAGAGTCTATTCTATCAAGAGGTTTGGTCTGGGGTACCAGTGCTGACTTTAGACCTGATACAGTCGTAGTGAACAAGGCTGTACAAGGTGCTATGGGTCTTGGCTATTTCTCTACCGGTATGGGAGGTCTTCGTAGAGGTACAACTTACTATGCTTGTGCCTATGCTATTAATAGTATTGGAGTTGCTTATGGTAATGTAATTAGTTTTACAACGCTTGATTTTGCGAAGTTAACGACGATGTCGGTATCACCTTCGTCTACCGGATATGCAGCAAGTGGAGGTGGAACGTTGCTGAGTGATGGCGGTACATCAATTACCAATAATGGTGTATGTTGGAGTACCAGTCATGGCCCAACGGTAGGGCTTTATACAAAAACAACTTACGATGGTTGGTCTGGAAATAACTTCTATAGTAGTCTGACTGGTTTGGCACCAGTTACTACCTATTATGTTCGTGCTTATGCCAGCAATAATCAGGGAGTAGCTTATGGTAATGAGGTTAGCTTTACTACGCCCGTGGCATTGCCTGTTATTACGACGACTTATGCTACTCAGACATCGAAATCATCTGTTGTAACTGGTGGAAACATTACCTTTAACGGTGGTGGGGATATAACCGAACGAGGTGTTATCTGGAGTACCGATGCCAGTTTCAATCCGGATACCGTTGTTGTAAATAAAACATCAAATGGTATGGGAAGTGGTAAGTTCAATAGTGTGATTTCTGGTATGCAACTGAGCATCTCTTATTACATACGAGCTTATGCCGTGAATAGTGCTGGTATTAGCTATGGAAATCAGGTAACTGTAACTCTATTCCCTACGGCTCCGGTTTTGAATACGCTTGAACTTACGCAGGTTACGGGTGGTTCGGCTATGAGTGGTGGTGAAATTACGAGTGATGGAGGTAAGCCGATTACGCTGAAAGGAATTTGCTGGAGTACATCTACCAATCCTACTACCAGTAATAGTCACACTACCAATGGCTCAGGTACAGATACATTTACAGCAATGGTTTCCGGCTTATTGCCCAATACGCTTTATTATGTGAGAGCTTATGCAATTAACATGATCGGTACGGCTTATGGTATAGAACGGACTTTCCAAACCAATGGAATTCCGACTCTTACTGCTACCACACCGGTAACTAAGATTATTGCCACTACTGCTACCAGTGGTGGAGTGATAACAGACGACGGACGTTCTCCTATTCTGACCAGAGGTATTTGCTGGAGTACGTACAGTAATCCTACCATTGCATTGACAACAAAAACGGTTGATAATTCATCCAGTGCCATTGGTAGTTTTATTGCAGACATGAAAGGGTTAACACCTGCTACTACGTATTATGTCCGTTCTTATGCTACCAATGCAGTAGGTACGGGTTACGGTAGTCAGGTTCAGTTTACTACCCTGGCTGTTCAATTACCGACAGTGACTACCATACATCCTTACAATGTAGATAGCGTAAAAGCAACCAGTGGAGGTACTATATTTGATAATGGTGGAATGCCAATTACCGCTAAGGGCATTTGTTGGAGTACTACTCCTAATCCTACCATAGCGTTGACGACCAGAATAACCTATCCTACCGCCGGAGATACTACTTATACCAGCATTTTTGCCGGCTTATCTCCCGGAACGAAATACTATGTACGTGCGTTCGCTATCAACAGCAAAGGTGCTGGCTATGGTAATCTCGATAGTTTGACTACGCAGGTTATTCATGCCAGTGTAAGTAACGTAGTGATATCAAATATAACGAAGACTACGGCTAATGGTGCGGCTTCAGTTATTACTGATGGTGGAGCTCCGGTTGCGGTTCGTGGACTTTGCTGGAATATGACTGGTAATCCTACGATAGCCGATGATACACTTTGTGTTGGTAAAGGTCTTGGCAACTTTACCGATACGCTTAAGAACCTGGTAGAAGGTAAAACTTATTACGTGCGGGCATTTGCAACAAACAGTGCCGGTACGGCTTACAGTGCGGTTGCTGCGACCTTCCAGATTTGTCCTTCTGCCTTTACGGTTCTCCATTACGAAGGATTAAACGGAGCTGCTGTAACCAAGACGGTTACGTACGGTTCTGTTAGTACAAATATTTCAGGAGCTGCTAAATGTTGGATTACACAAAACCTGGGTGCCGATCATCAGGCTACTTTGGCTACCGATGGTACTGAACCGTCTGCCGGTTGGTACTGGCAGTTTAACCGGATTCAGGGCTATCAGTTTACAACTGCCCGTTATCCGCTAACCTGGGCTACTACCATCAGTGAAAGCAGTGATTGGGTCCCTGCCAATGATCCTTGTAACAAGTTGCTCGGAAATGGGTGGAGAATTCCGACTTATGTAGAATGGACAAATGCTGATGGGGCTCCACAGAACTGGAATAATTATACAGGTACATTCGCTTCTGTATTAAAATTACATGCAGGAGGATATCTTGCAAATGGGGCTATTACAAGCCGAAATGCCGTTGGCGAATTTTGGACCAGTAAGCAAATTACTGCTGCTAATGGTGGAAATTTAGGTTTCGACGGCAGCACATGCACCATGCAAAACAATGTGAAATCCACTTATGCATTTTCACTACGTTGCTTGAGAGACTCTATTGTGATAAGTGCTCCATCTGTGAGCGATGTGACTATTGCCGGAAAATCGAAAACAACTGTAATTGCTACGGCTGCAGCTACTCCTGATGGAGGAACTCCGGTTACTGCCAGAGGGTTCTGCTGGAATACCACCGGTACTCCGGATCTGACTGATCATGTTGTTGCTGTGGGCGATAGTGTTGGAATCTTTACTGATAGCATTACCGGATTAGAAGAAGGTACTACGTATTATATCCGGGCGTATGCAACCAACAACATAGGAACTACTTACAGCTCTACGGTAACGCAATTTAAAGTGTGTCTTCCTCAATTTACAGTTCAGCATGTTGCTGGATTGAATGGAGCTCCGGTAGATAAAACGGTTACCTATCATGCGGTAAGCGCTACCTATTCCGGAGCGGCACGTTGTTGGATTACACAGAATCTGGGTGCCGATCATCAGGCTACTGCAGTGAATGATGCCACTGAGCCGTCTGCGGGTTGGTACTGGCAGTTTAACCGGATTCAGGGATATAAACATGATGGAACCACCCGTACACCATCAACAGCCTGGACCAGTAACACCGAATCCAGTGACTGGTTACCGGCTAATGACCCATGTAACCGTATGCTCGGTGGTGGCTGGCGTATTCCGACTTCAACTGAGTATGCTAATGTGATAACCAATGGAGGTATTCCATTTAGTACACCGTTGAAACTTCATGATTCAGGATATCTCAACTATGCGGATGGTTCATTAGCTGGTAGAAATACCTATGGTATTTTCTGGAGCAGTTCTGCTACAACAACTACATACGCTAGCTATCTTCAATTTAGTAGTGGAGCTAATAATATCTATAGTAGTTATAAATGGCATGGTTTCACACTTCGTTGTTTGAAAGATACAGTGGTACTGTCCACACCATCGGTTAGTAATGTCACTTTCTCAGCCATGACTTCATCTACTGCCGGAGTTTCGGCTATTGTAACTCCAGATGGCGGCTCTCCGGTAACGGAACGTGGGTTCTGTTGGAATACAACGGGTAATCCAACAATATCCGACAATAAGGTTGCCAGTGGAGCCGATGTTGGTAACTTTAGCAGTACAATTAGTGGCTTGGTAGAAGGTCCTACCTATTATGTGAAAGGGTATGCTATCAATAGTGTGGGTATAGCGTATGGTCCGGTTAATAGCTTTAGAATTTGTCCACCGGTATTTACTGTTCAGCATATTGCCGGTATTGATGGTGCTCCAGTCACTAAAAAAGTAGATTATCACTCCGTGACCAGCACACTTTCCGGTAAGGCAGTTTGTTGGATTACGCAGAACTTGGGTGCGGACTCGATAGCAAGTGCTAATACGGATGCAACAGAGCAGGCTGGTGGTTGGTATTGGCAATTTAACCGTATACAAGGCTTTAAAAATGATGGAACTGTCCGTACTCCTGCAACTTCCTGGATTGCTATTAGTGAAACAAGTAACTGGATTGCACAAAATGATCCATGTACTCACCTTCTTGGATCGGGATGGCGTATTCCTACCAATACAGAATGGGTAAATGTAATTGCTAACGGTAATCTTGCTGCTACGATGGCGTACAATACACCATTAAAAATGCACATGGCAGGCAATTTGGATAATGGCTCATTGATAAACAAACGGGGTGCTTCTTACGGAATCTTCTGGAGTAGTACTCAAAGTGCTGCTACTACAGGTTATAGTATGTATTTCAGTACGGGTGGCAGTGTGACCTATAATTTGCATAGTAAGTATCAATATGGATTCTCAGTTCGTTGTCTGCGCGATACGATAGTAATTGCAGCACCATCTGTAGGTCAGGTATCGGTTAGTGTATCGTCCATGACCGGAACTTCGGCTGATGTTTCTGCTGCCATAGGTTCTGATGGTGGAGCATCCGTAACTGAGCGTGGTTTCTGTTGGAATCTGACGGGTAACCCAACCCTGAGCGATAATCATATTACCGATAGTGCTGTTGGGACAGGTAGTTTTACAGGTACTATTACTGGCCTGACCGAAGGACCGAAATATTATGTACGGGCTTACGCCACCAATAGTGCCGGTACAACGTACAGCGAGGGAACCGGATTTAGTGCTATTTTGACTAACATTTGTCCAGATACATTTAATATTCAGCATACAGTTGGATTCAGAGGAGCTCCTGTTACCAAAACGGTTACTTATCATGCTGTGGGAACTTATATGTCAGGTGCTGCCAAGTGTTGGATTACGCAGAATCTGGGAGCCGATCATCCGGCAACTTCTGCTTTTGATGCTACCGAAGCTTCAGCTGGATGGTATTTCCAATTCAACCATGCTCTTGGATACAAAAATGGCGGATCTACCACTCCTGTTGCCTGGTACGGTGGGTTTAATGAAGCGAGTGGCTGGACACTTATCAATGATCCATGTAACAGTATGTTGGGAACCGACTGGCGTTTACCAACCAGTACTGAGTGGACCAATGTGGATGGAGCCCCACAAAACTGGGCTACTTATGCCGATCCATATAATTCGGCTTTGAAACTTCATAATCCGGGTTATTTAGCTTACAATACTTCGGTGTTATACAGCCGTGGTTCACAAGGAAATTACTGGAGTAGTACTAGTGCCAGTGCTACAACTGGTTATGATTTTCAATTTTATAATGCCGGAAGTGCAGTCGTTAATCATGATAAAGCCTATGGTTTCTCGGTTCGTTGTTTGCGCGATGCAGTTGTGAAAATGCCTCCGACCTTAAGTAATGTTGTAATCTCAACTGTAACGATGACTGATAGTACGGCTACCGGATCGGCATCGGTAATTACAGATGGCGGATCAAAGGTAACTGGCCGTGGAATCTGTTGGAATACGACCGGAAATCCAACGATTAATGATCATAATGTTCCGAGTAGTTCTACGGATTCTCTTTTCAGTGGGCTTATTCAGGGGGGCTTAAAGGAAGGCCCAACTTATTATGTCAGGGCATACGCAACGAATAAAATAGGACTGTCTTATAGTCCGCAAACAACACCATTTAAGATCTGTCCTCCAGAGTTCAATGTGCTGCATAGTACAGCACTTAATGGATCTCCGATAACTAAAACAGTGACTTATCATTCTGTGAATAGCACGCTTTCCGGAGCAGCTCGTTGTTGGACTACGCAGAACCTTGGAGCGGACAGTCCTGCCGGTTCAGCAAAAGATACTACTGCGGCGACTACGGGTTGGTTCTGGCAATTCAACCGTGTACAGGGATACAATTATCAGGGAGCTACGCTGACCCCAACTATTGCCTGGACAGCCAGCATTAGCGAAAGTAGCGACTGGACTGCGGCTACTGATCCATGTAATATATTGTTAAGTACAGGATGGCGTATTCCTACTTCTACAGAGTGGGCTAATGCAGTAACCAATGGCGGATGGGCTAGTACCAGTGCTTACACGTCTGAATTGAAATTACATGCTGCCGGCCAATTAAAATCAGGTGTGTTGACCGATAGAGGAACTTACGGTATTTTCTGGAGTGCTACGCAAGCAAGTGCCGCTAATGGCTCTTACCTGGAATTTAATGCCACCACAGGAGTTAGCCGACTAACTAATAATATCAAAGCAAATGGTGAGTCTTTACGTTGTTTACGTGATACAATACTATTATCTAAGCCTTTCGTAAGTAATGTGACAATTATTAAACTGACTGACAGTATTGCGGCTGGATCTGCAACAGTAACTCCAGATGGAGGTGCACCGGTAACAGCTCGTGGATTAACATGGAATTCAACAGGGAATCCTACTATTGCTGATCATTTAATTCCGGCATCAACAAACGGTATCGGAGATTTTGTTGGTGAAATTCCAAATTTAGAGGATGGACGTACGTATTTTATAAGAGCATATGCCACCAATAAGGTTGGTACTGCCTATAGCACATCTTCAACTGTTTTTAAAATATGTAAGCCTTTTACAGCGATACATGTTGCCGGAATGAACGGATCACCTGCTAATAAAACTATTAAATACTCGTCTGTTAGTACCAGTATTTCGGGTGCTTTAAGATGTTGGCTTACTCAAAATCTGGGTGCTGATAGTACGGCTGTTTCTGCAGTTGACACCACTTCAAGGGCTGCTGGTTGGTATTGGCAGTTTAATAGATCTCAAGGATACATACCTAATGGGTCTTCGTATATGCCTTATTATGCTTGGGTCAATTGGACGCAAAGCAGTAATGAAAATAGTGACTGGGCAGCAGCAAACGATCCATGTAATGTAGAGTTGGGATCAGGATGGCGTATGCCGACTTCTGGCGAATGGACTAATGCAGATGGAGCTCCACAAAATTGGGCTAAGGCTACCGACACTTATTCTTCGGTTCTTAAATTACATACTGCCGGCTTAATGTATGGTGGAAAATTGAGCGAACGTGGTACTAGTGGTCGATACTGGAGTAGTACTCAAGATGCTTATTTGGGAGGGCAGTCTGTATGTTCTGGTTATTGTTGGGGATATTATGGACGTTATTTATATTTTGGAAATACAGACAGTTATGTTACAAATGTAGGTAAGGTTTACGGATATGCTTTCTCTGTTCGTTGTTTGAGGGATTCGGTAGTTCGTACTATACCTTCTGTCAGTGATGTGGTCATTCCTACTTCTAAAATGACAACTACAACAGCTGATGGTTTTGCCACTGTAACTATTGAAGGTGGTGTACCTGTGACAGAGCGTGGATTATGCTGGAATACTACGGGTAATCCATCTACATCCGATAATAAGCTACCTTCAGGATCGGGGCCTGGTGATTTTGCAAATACTCTTACAGGCTTAAATGAAGGATTTACTTATTATGTAAAAGCCTATGCAATTAATAAGGTTGGTACGGCATATAGTCAAAACGTTACAACTTTCAAAATTTGTCCGGTCTTTGATGTTATCCATACTACTGGTCAAAATGGTGCACCTGAAACAAAAACGGTTACCTATCATTCTATAAGCACAAATATGGCTGGAGGAACAGCTAAATGCTGGCTTACACAAAATCTTGGTGCAGACACGCAGGCAGCCTCTTTAAATGATACTACAGCAACTTCTGCTGGTTGGTATTGGCAGTTTAACCGGTCTAAAGGATATAAACCGAGTGGTTCGTCGTATATACCTTATTATGCATGGACAGCTTGGCTTAGCAGTAGTAATGAAAGCAGTGATTGGGCTTCTTCAAATGACCCATGTAATCTATTACTTGCTACAGGTTGGCGCTTACCAACTTCATCAGAATGGACCAGTGCTGATGCAGCTCCTCAAAATTGGACTTCAGCTTCAGATACCTATAATTCAGTTTTGAAGCTGCATGAGGCTGGATTGATGTACAACGGAAAATTGAGCGAACGGGGTGCAACCGGTCGATACTGGAGTAGTACTCAAGATGCCTATTTGGGAGGGCAGTCTGTATGTTCTGGCTATTGTTGGGGATATTATGGGCGCTATTTATATTTCTCGAATACGGAAAGCTACGTTACAAATGTTGGCAAAGTTTATGGATATGCTTTTTCTGCCCGCTGTATTAGAGATGCAGTTGTCTTGACAATTCCAACAGTAACCGATGTAAAGGTTCCTACGGATAGTATGACAACTTCAACTGCTGAAGGTTTTGCAACGGTAACACTTGATGGAGGTGCAAAAGTCACAGACAGAGGTTTCTGTTGGAGTGCAAGCAGTAGTTTACCGACAATTTCAGATAATGTCGTAAAAAGTGGAACTGGAACGGGTGAGTTTTCAAATATTCTTTCTGTGTTGAAGGATGGTCCTACTTATTATGTGCGCGCCTATGCAATTAATAATGTCGGGATTGCCTATAGTCCAACTGTCACAAGCTTTAAGATTTGTCCGGTTTTTGATATCATCCATACTGCTGGTCAAAATGGTGCACCTGAAACAAAAACGGTTACTTATCATTCTATAAGCTCTAATATATCGGGAGCGACTCGCTGCTGGCTTACTCAGAATTTGGGAGCTAACCATGTAGCAAATGCAGTGAATGACTCCACAGCAGCTTCTGCCGGTTGGTATTGGCAATTTAATCGGGCTCAGGGTTATAATATTGCAGATGATAAAACTACAATTAGCCCTGCTCCTCCTACTTGGTCTGTCCCTTGGACAACAAGTGCGAATGAAAGTAGTGATTGGGCAGCTTCAAATGATCCATGTAATTTATTACTAGGTACCGGCTGGCGCATTCCAACTGTTACAGAATGGAGTAATGCAGATGCTGCACCTCAATATTGGACGACTGCTTCTGATGGTTTTGCTTCGGTACTAAAGTTGCACAACTCCGGGTACTTGCAAAATGGAACTGGAAAGTTGATGGATAGAGGGGTTTCTGGTGATTTTTGGAGTAGCACTCAATATGCTTATTTGGGTGGGCAGGCTCCGGTGTGTTCTGGTTATTGTTGGGGATACTATGGTTATTATCTCAATATAGGAAAAGCTGCAAGTGGCGTTACTTATGCTGCTAAAAATTATGGTTATGCCTTCTCATTACGTTGTTTACGCGATACAATTGTAATTGCAAAACCAACAGTAACCGATGTTACAATTCCTACGGCTGATATGACAATGTCTACGGCTCTTGGTACAGCAACTGTAACTCTTGATGGCGGCAGTTCAGTTTTTGTGCGTGGATTGTGTTGGAACACCACCGGCAATCCGACCATAGCTGATAATAATATACCTAATGGAGGAGGAACCGGAATATTTACAACGAAACTGACCGGACTGAAGGAAAGCCCTACTTATTACGTTCGTGCGTATGCAACGAATAGCGCCGGAACTGGTTATAGTCCTGATGTAACATCTTTCAAAATTTGTCCTGTTTTTGATGTAATACACACAGCAGGTCAAAATGGGGCGCCATTGACGAAAACGATTAAATATCATTCGATAAGTTCAAATATATCAGGGGCATCTCGCTGTTGGCTTACTCAAAATCTAGGTGCAGAAAGAACTGCTACGTCTGTTTCTGACTCTTTAGCTTCTTCTGCAGGTTGGTACTGGCAGTTTAATAGATCTCAGGGTTACGATGTTGCAGATGATGGTATAACTCGTAGTCCGGCTCCAAATGCATGGACAGCATGGATTTCGAGTGCCAATGAAAGCAGTGACTGGGATGCTTCAAATGATCCATGTAATTTATTACTTGGAGCTGGCTGGCGTATTCCAACGGCTACAGAATGGACGAATGCAGATGCTGCACCTCAATATTGGACGACTGCTTCTGATGCTTTTGCTTCGGTACTTAAACTGCACAACTCCGGGTACTTGCAAAATGGAACAGGTAAATTAATAGAGAGAGGAATTTCAGGTGATTTTTGGAGTAGTACTCAATATGCTTATTTAGGAGGACAGTCTGTATGTTCTGGCTATTGCTGGGGATATTATGGTTATTATCTCAATATAGGAAAAGCTGCAAGTAGTGTTACCTATGCAGGAAAGAATTATGGTTATGCATTTTCATTACGTTGTTTAAGAGATTTGATAAATCAAACAATACCGACTGTTAGTACAGTAGTTCTTCCTACTTCAAAAATGACAACTTCTACAGCTGAAGGTACAGCAACAGTGACTTTGGATGGCGGTTCTGCAATAAAAGAACGTGGATTGTGTTGGAATACCACGGGTAGTCCAACAACGGCAGATAGTCACATTACCGATTCGTCTGTAGGAACAGGAGTATTTACCGATGTACTTTCAGGCTTAATTGAAGGCCCAACTTATTATGTAAGAGCTTACGCTACTAATGATGTTGGAACAGCTTATAGCCCGGCTGTGTCAACATTTAAAATCTGTCCTGTGTTTAAAGCTATACATACTCAGGGTATGAATGGTGCTCCTGTGACAAAGACCGTGACCTACCATTCAATAAGCACTACTATTGCAACTGGAATTGCACAATGTTGGCTGACTCAAAATCTTGGAGCCGAACAACAGGCAAGCTCTGCTACAGATGCAACAAATGCTTCTGCCGGTTGGTACTGGCAGTTTAATAGGTCTCAAGGTTATGAAGTGGCCGATGATAATATCACACGTACTCCTGCTGCAAACGGTTATACGAACTGGATTTCCAGTGCGAATGAAAATAGTGATTGGAGTTCAGTAAATGATCCTTGTGTGTTATTACTTGGAACTGGTTGGCGTATTCCTACCAACAGTGAGTGGACTACTGCTGATGCTGCTCCTCAATATTGGCTTAATGCTGCTGATGCATACAATTCTGTACTTAAATTACATAATGCAGGACTAATGTATAATGGTGTTATAAGTGCTCGCGGTACTAGTGGACGATATTGGAGTAGTACTCAAGATGCTTATTTAGGAGGACAGTCTGTATGTTCTGGCTATTGTTGGGGATATTATGGTAGATTTCTTGCTATAGATAATAGTAATAGTTCTGTGACAAATGTTGGAAAAGGTTATGGATATGCTTTCTCTCTTCGTTGCGTTAGAGATGGAATCGTATTATCAAAACCTTTTGTAAGCGATCCTGTAATCCCAACAGCAAAGATGACAACATCAACAGCTGAAGCTACATCTACAGTTACGATCGATGGAGGTGCTACCGTAAGTGAAAGAGGAATATGTTATAATACGACTGGAAATCCAACTATCTCTGATATTGTTATTAAAAATGGAAATGGGACCGGACTATTTGTGAGTAATTTGTCTGGACTAAAAGATGGTCCAACCTATTATGTTCGTTCTTATGCTATCAATAGTGTCGGTCTGGCGTATTCTCCTGATGTTGTCACATTTAAAATATGTCCAACATTTAAAGTGATTCATAAAGAAGGACTTAATGGCGCTCCAGTCTCGAAAACAGTTACTTATCACACAATAAGTACTAATATATCAGGTCAGCCAAGATGTTGGTTAACCCAGAACCTTGGGGCTGATAATGAGGCTGCCGCAGTGGATGATAACTCAGAGACTTCTGCAGGTTGGTACTGGCAGTTTAACCGATTGCAGGGATATAAACATGATGGCACTAATTATACGCCGTATACTGCTTATACTCCTTGGGTATCAAGTGCTAATGAAAGTAGTGATTGGTCTTCTGCGAATGATCCATGTAATCGCCTCCTCGGGACAGGGTGGCGTATTCCAACATCCACAGAGTGGAATACGGCAGATGCTGCTCCTCAATTTTGGTTAAACTCTTCTGACGCTTTCTCTTCTGTATTGAAGCTTCATCAAGCCGGATATATTAATGGCGGGGCTTTAAATAGCAGAGGACAAATAGGTAATTATTGGAGTAGCACTCAATACGCTTATTTGGGAGGGCAGTCTGTATGTTCTGGCTATTGCTGGGGATATTATGGATATTACCTCACGATATCGGGCACAACCAGCGGTGTTACTTATGTTGGAAAACAATATGGTAATGGTTATTCTATTCGTTGCTTAAGAGATACTATTGTACAGTCTACACCCTATGTTAGTAATGTTGATATTCCAACTTTGACTATGACTCAAACGACAGCGATAGGAACTGCAACTGTTACTCCGGATGGGGGATCTCCTATATTGGCCAGAGGGCTCTGTTGGAATATAACCGGAACTCCAAGTATTAGCGATGGGATAGTACCGGCTGGAGCTGATACAGGACGTTTTACTTCCTCTATAAATGGCTTATATCAAGGGCCAACCTATTATGTTAGAGCTTATGCTACGAATAAATATGGTACGGTTTATAGTCCGCAGGTATCAAGTTTTAAAATTTGTCCAACTACCTTTACCGCACAGCATGTTGCTGGGGTTAACGGTGCTCCCGTAACCAAATTAGTCACATATCATTCAATTACATCGACCATTTCAAATTCAGCTAAATGTTGGTTGACTCAAAATCTTGGTGCCGATCAGCAAGCAACTTCGGTGAATGATGCTAGTGAGTCATCTGCCGGTTGGTACTGGCAATTTAACCGTCCACAGGGATATCGCGCTGATGGTTCAACGCTGACTCCTGCTTCGGGTTCTGGAAGTAATAACGAAAGTAGCGACTGGCTTCTTTCAAATGATCCTTGTAATTTATTGCTGGGTTCGGGATGGCGTATTCCTACTTCTACAGAATGGTCTGTAGCTAATGCAGCTCCTCAATATTGGCAAAAGGCTTCTGATGCGTACGATTCAATACTTAAATTACATAATGCCGGATATATTTATACTAGTGCCTTAAAAGATCGGGGTGTTTATGGAAGATATTGGAGCTCCACTCAATATGCTTTTCTGGGAGGGCAGGCTGTTTGCTCTGGCTATTGCTGGGGATATTATGGCTATTTTATGTATTTGAACTCTGATGCCAGCGGTGTTTCATATACAGGTAAAACCTATCAATATGGATTTTCATTACGTTGTATTAAAGATTAATTTCAAAACAAATATGAATTATCAACTTACAAATGAATGCGTTTAAATTAAAAAGGATTATTATGAGTTTAAAAAAACAGTTGAAGATATTTTCATTGTGCTTGTTATCTTGTTTAGCTGTAAAAGTTCAGGCACAAGATGTAAATATAAAGATTCACTTGCTTGAAGTTTATTCAAGTAAAGTCAGTTTGCTGCCATTGGTTGGTCCTGGTGCTATGAAACCTATAATAGAAAAGGCGGGTATAAAAAATGGAGATGTTGCCGTTCTAACTGTACCTAAAGATAAATTACCAGGTCAATTTGTGTTACGTTTTGATTATCAAGAAAAACAAAGTAGTAACCCTTATCCTTCGGAAAAGTATATTTTTATTGGCGATCAAGATCTTGAACTTTGGGTAAAACCAAAATATGTCAATAATCCGGATAGTACATTTTTCCAAAAAGATGAAAAGGAAAATTCGTTATTTGTTGCTTTTGGTAAGGAAAATGGGAAATTAAAGGGCCAAATGGGTTTATTGCAAGGTTTATTGATGGGATATGATCAGCCGAAATCAAAATTTTATCAAAGTGTAGTCGACGAATATGAAAAGAGGAGGGTGGATTATAACAAATGGATTTCTTCCGAAATACAAAAACATCAGGATGCTTTTGTGTCTAATTCGTTTCAGTTTCAATATGTTCCAGTATCTGATTGGAAAGGGTCTGAAACTGATAGAATGTACAGTTTGATTGAGCATTACTTTGATAATATCAATTTTGAAAACTCGATGCTAATTAAAACGAATGACCTTAAAGAATGGATGAACAGTTATGTGAATCTTTATGGCACAATGTCTACAACTGTTGCTATCCGTGATTCTTTATTTGCATTAGCTGGACACAGGGCGATTGAAAAGGCAAAGCTTGGAAATCCACTGGTGTATGGATGGATGGTTGATTATTTCTATAAAGGCTATGAAGGATTTAATATGGCAGTTGGCATTAAAATGCTGGAACCTTATCTGAATGATCCACGCTGTCTTACTAGTAAGAGACTTGAGATAGAGAAAAGACTTCAGGGAATAGAGAGTATTCGTCCTGGAGGGATAGCCCCTGACTTTGCAACAAAAGATGACATCGGAAGACCAATCCAATTTCTAAATTATAAGACCAAAGCACGATATAAACTCGTCTTCTTTTGGTCTGCCGACTGCCAGCACTGTAAAGATTTAGTCAAGGAGATGTATCCATGGTATTTGCAAGCTGGAGGAAAAAAAGTAATGGAGGTTTTTGCTCTTAGTGTTGATTTTACAGATACAGAAACCAAAGCTTGGGAGGAAGCCAAAGCTAAATTGCCTGGTTGGAAGAATTTTAAAGCAAAGGGAGGCATTAATGGACCTGATGCAGCAGCTTATTTTGTATTAGCTACTCCAACCATGATTTTGGTGGATGCCAAAACCAATAAAATTGTAGCATTGCCTGAAAATTTAGAGCAACTACAGGCAGCAATGAAATAACCTTCCTATTATATATTTATCTGTTGTGCAAAGCGCGAGCCGGTTTATCCGGTTCGCGCTTTGTGTAGAATAGCGGTTGTTACGGACGTATCGGCCGTATCGGTACACTCGTGCAAGCCTGCCTGACATTAGCTTGCATCAGTGTCGATGCCTCCCATCTCGCGAGGTTTGACCAGTACAGGTCAAGCTTCATGATCAGTACAGGTCAAATACTTTGACCTGTACTGGTCAAGGTATCTCACTAACGTTATACAACCTTAAGTGTACGATCGAGCAGGGTACTGCGAGGTACGTTTAGCAGGGTACCTTTACCGGCGTATTGGGTGATATGTTCTAAGCGATAAGAGTCGGGCTGCAAATCGGGAATGAAAATCAGTAGGTTTTTGTTCTGATTTGTAATCACATCTACTTGCGGGACTTTGGTACGTTCACCGGTAGTCTCGCTGATAAAGTAAACTCCAACATCGGGATGCGTACCACTGAGTTTGATTTTTTGTCCTTCAATTTTTAGGTTTTTCCCTGGAGTAATCACGTTATTCAAGGAGCCCGAGTACACGTCTCTTACTCGTATAAATCCAAAATTGACAGACGTTCCATGAAATATTTCAGCCTCCATGTTGGCCGTTCTTTTACGTAACAATGCCCCTTGACTGAATTTGTAAGTAACGCGATGTTTTTTTACATCAAACGTATCATATTTATTTTTGAATGACCCTTTTATGGTTGGGGCTGCAGCAAAATATCCGGTATTGATGGCATCTCCACTATCCAGAAGTTCGCACATTTCTTCAAAAAATAATCTGACGTGATACTCAAGGGTATCGGGATCAAGACTGGATCTCCGTTTACTACAAAACGAAACGCAAATGTCTTTTATTCCGTGTGCCTGACTTGTAATGACTTGTGCTTTGAATGTGCCCTTATTGTTTTTTAGTAGGTTGGGATACAATAGAGCTTTGATTGGATGATGGTTGCTACTCATGCAAATAAATGTAAAATAGGTGATTACTGGTAATGTAAGTAGTTACAAGTAAATAGTTACAAGTGACAAGACTGTTAATCTGAATTTTTGCTTTCAGATAAGCAGACCATTAAATATTATTGCTTACTTACGCGACAAATTTATATAAAAGTTTGGACTTGAAGTGTATGTTCATGTAGTTATTCAACATAAATTCGATATAATGGCCTGTATAATGAGTTGAATTGTATTGATTTAATAGAAAACCCCTTGAATCGATTAGCTCGATTCAAGGGGTTTTGTGTTGTTTGACTGTTGGCAGTTAATTGTCAACTATTTATTTCCCATTTAAGAAAGTGCTTGTACAAAGTCATTATACAAATCGCTCACATCTTCCAGTCCTACCGAAATACGGATGGTTTTATCGGATACGTTCATTTCTTTGCGCACTTCGGCTGAGAATGTCCCGAAAATGGTGCTGGCAGGGTGAATAGCCAGTGTCTTATTGTCGAACAGATTGGTAGCACGTCGTACCACTTTTAGTTTGTTCATAAAGTTGTAGCAGGCTTCGCGCGATGTCAGGTCGAAGGTAAACATAGCCCCGGGGCGATTGCCAAACTGGTTTTTGCTCAGACTGTGATATTTGTTTGTGGGTAGACCTGTGTAGTTTACCGATTCTACTTCGGGCAACGCCTCTAGTTTTTCAACCAACTCTTGGCAGGTGTCTGTGGCACGGTCGTAGCGCACGGTCATAGTTTCCAGTCCCAGAGTTTGCATGTAGGCTACCTGTGGGGTCATATAGGCACCCAGATTCCTGTGAATTTCTTTGCGCAGTTTAGCCGTAAAAGCAGCTGCACCGAATTCTTTAGCCATGGTGTGTAGTTTCGGTAACGACAACCAATTAAAGTTTCCATAGTCTAAAATCAGTCCACCCAGACTTGTAGCGCCTCCTGAGATATACTTGGTGCTTGATACTATTTCTATGTTTACCCCAAAGTCTTTAGCTTTGAAATTGCAGAATGGTACTACGGTAGTGTCGGCTATCAGCGGAACACCTTTTGCTTTGGTAATAACCGAAAGTGCCTTCAGATCCGCCACTTCGAGCTGTGGGTTGGTTATGATTTCCAAAAACAGCGCACAGGTATTATCGTCAATATGAGCTTCTACTTCATCGGGATTGGTCAGGTCGCAAAAGCGCGTTTCCACTCCGAATGCGGCCAGTGTTGAAACAAAAAATGAGTAGGTATTTCCAAATAAATGTTTCGATGTAACAATGTTGCTGCCCGTTTGAGCCACCGTGATGATGGCATTTGTAATAGCTGCCATACCTGAGTTTAGTGCTGTTGCACTGAATGCCCCCGTAATCGTTCGCACCCGGTCCTCGAAATATTGCACGGTAGGATTTGTAATGCGTGAATAAGCATAATCCGCCGTTTTGCCCGTAAAAGCTGCTTCCATGGCTTCTGCTGTTTCAAACTCGTAAGCTGCCGAATGATAAATCGGCATGCTCAACGCCCCGTAGGCATCTTGTTTGCCATAAGGCGTATTCAACAATTTGCCATTAAATGATAATTCTTCTTTGTCCATCTCTTTATATCCGGTCAACAGCTTCCTGCCTCCGGTTTTTTAATTTTATACCTTAATCGATTCTTGTTTTATACTATTTCGGATAATAACACGAAGCAAATAACCAATAATATCGTCGCAGGCTAATAACATGCAGTAAATAGAATGACTTCTATCTGAGTTTTGCCCCCAGCTTGCTCTCAAAGTTACTTTGCAGTTTTTTCATGATGCTTTCAATCTGGTTATCGGTAAGTGTTTTACTCTCGTCTTGCAATAAGAAACTGACAGCGTATGATTTTTTACCAGCCTCCAGATTTTTGCCTTCGTATACATCGAAGAGGTTTACCTTCTTCAGCAATTTGCGTTCTGTTTCGAAAGCTATTTTTTCTATTTCGGCAAAAGTAATATGTTTGTCGAGCAGCAAAGCCAGATCGCGCTTTACTTCGGGGAATTTAGAAAGTTCTGTATATTGTACTTTATGGGCTCCCAGCTCAGCCAGAATAGCGTTCCAATTCAGATCAGCAAAATAAACTTCCTGATCAATATCCGTTACCTTGCGAATTTTTGGGTGAACAATACCATATACGGCCAGTTTACGGCCGGTGGTACTATATACGGTGAGTGCTTCACTCAGCAGGTCGTCGGCATATTCGCCTACCACCAGCTTGCGCAGGTTGAACCCGAGGCGACGGAAAATATTTTCGATATATGCTTTTAGTTCGTAAATGCTTGCTTTCTCATCGGCAGCTGTCCACGACTGAGTGCGTTTATTCCCCGTAAGCCATAGTCCGAGGTGATAATCTTCGGAATAGGCAGCCAGTGTTTCACCTTCTTTTTTGTTTTCGGCATGGAAATAATAGCAATTACCGAATTCGTAGAATTTCAGATCGCCATTGCGACGATTCACATTGCGGTTGATGTTTTCCAGTCCACCAAAAAGCAGAGTCTGACGCATCACGTTCAGATCCGAGCTCAGACCATTGATAATTTTTACGCTGTGGGCAGCAGGATAGGAGGTTAGATCGGTATAATATCCTCCTTTGGTTAGCGAATTGTTTAGTATTTCGTTGAATCCTTGTGCTGTAAGTTGTTCCGAAATAAGATTCTGCAGCTTGTAGCTGTCAGGTTTCGAACTGTAACTCAAAGTTGATTTCAACGTTTCGCCTATTTCCACATTATTATAACCGTATATGCGGAGAATATCTTCAATAACATCTACGTCGCGTTGTACATCCACACGGTAAGCTGGGACGTGCAGCACGTAACCTTCCTCGTTCCGACTCACAATCTTCATTTCGAGTGCTGCAAGTATGGTTTCGATATTTTCTTTACCAATAGCTTTCCCTATAAGGGTATTAATTTTGCGTAATGATACTGATACTTCAAATGGTTTAACCTCTTCAGGGTAGAAGTCAGATATATTGCTTGAAATTTCACCGCCGGCTACTTCCTGAATCAACAAAGCACAGCGCTTCAGTACGTATATAGTGTTAGTTGGGTCGCAACCACGTTCGTAACGAAATGAAGCATCTGTGTTTAATCCATGACGACGGGCTGTTTTGCGAATTGAAACCGGATTGAAATAAGCACTTTCTAAAAATACGTTTTGAGTGGTTTCGGTCACACCCGAGTTCAGACCGCCAAATACACCGGCAATACACATAGGTTCGCTGGCATTGCAAATTATCAAGTCGGCAGCACTTAGCTTACGCTCCGTTCCATCCAGTGTGGTGAATAGAGTTCCTTCAGCCACAGTTTTCACGCGCACTTCAGCTCCTTTGATTTTATCTGCATCAAAGGCATGCATGGGTTGTCCCAGCTCGTGCAACACAAAGTTGGTTACATCCACAATATTATTGATAGGGCGGAGTCCGATAACAAGTAAGTAGTTTTTCAACCATTCCGGTGATTCAGCAACTTTTACGCCCGAAATTGTAACTGCCGAGTAACGTGGGCAAGCGTCTATGCTTTCTACGGTTACCGGAATACTAAGCTTTGTATTTTGAACAGTAAAAGCATCTACCGATGGTCTGGTGAGTTTTACCGATTTATCTTTTAGCGCGAAAAAAGCAGCCAAATCGCGTGCTACACCGAAGTGTGATGCTGCATCAATTCTGTTTGGAGTAATGTCTACTTCCAGTAGAGTGTCATTTTTTATGCCATAATAATCTTTGGCTAAGGTGCCAACTACAGCTTCAGCAGGTAGTACGATGATGCCATCATGACTAGTTCCAACGCCTATTTCGTCTTCGGCGCAAATCATTCCCAATGATTCTACCCCGCGTATTTTAGATCGTTTAATTGTAAAGCTTTCATCATCCGAATACAATTTGGTTCCAACTGTTGCCACTACTACTTTCTGTCCAGCTGCAACATTAGGTGCGCCGCATACTATTTGCAGAGGCTCTGTTCCGCCGATATTGACAGTTGTAACGTGTAAGTGATCCGAATTTTCATGATTGGTGCAAGTCAATACCTCGCCGATAACCAATCCTTCCAGCCCGCCTTTGATGGTCTGAACTTCTTCAACTCCACCTACTTCCAACCCTATGGAAGTTAATGCTTTCGACAATTCATCAGGTGTAACATCGATATTGATGTATTGTTTCAGCCAATTATACGATATGTTCATAACTATTTAGTTGTGTTTTTTTGAAGCCACAAAGATACGATTTTTTTTACAGCTTCAGATTTGAAATTTTCAAAAATGAGTCATCTTTACGAAGATAACCAGTATAAAAAAGAATTGGTTTGATCTTGTTCTAAATTTTCATGTTTAGTTTAATTGGCTAATAATCTAAATAATTGTAACAACCATTTGGTTTGTGTGATTATTCATTATTTTTGCGTCATCTAAAACAAGTATCTTAAAAAATGCACTTCATATTATGATTCAGGAAAACTTTATCCGTCTGTTTGAGGATTCTTTTCGAAACAATTGGGAATTGCCCGCATACAGCAATTATGGCGAAGATCTTACTCTTACCTATGCCGAAGTTGCTGCACAAATAGCTAAACTTCATATTCTTTTTGAGCAATGTCATGTTGCACCGGATGATAAAATAGCATTGGTTGGTCGTAATAATGCTAATTGGGCGATCACCTATTTAGCCACGGTTACCTACGGTGCAATTATAGTTCCTATTTTGCAGGACTTTAATGCAAATGATATTCATCATATCACCAATCATTCCGAATCTAAATTGCTTTTTGCCGGCGATACAATTTGGGAGAATTTGGAAGAAGAAAAGTTGACTACTGTAAAAGCTGTATTCTCGCTTACAAATTTCGGGTGTGTCGCTTTGCTGAATAAGGAGCTTGAATCTGAGCTGCAGGAATCGAGAGAGAAAGGATTAGAACTGGCTGAAATTCATTTTGATAAAATAAATCAGTTGTTCAACGAAAAATACCCTTATAGTTTCGTTCGCGATAGTGTGCGATATATTGATAGACCCAATACTGAAATTGTTTCAATCAACTATACGTCTGGCACTACCGGATTTAGTAAGGGGGTTATGACTACCGGAAATGCATTAGCAGGTAATATCACATTCGGTTTTCGAACAAAATTGATTGCTCCTCAATACCGGATTATTTCATTTCTCCCTTTAGCTCATGCCTACGGGTGTGCTTTTGAATTTCTTACATCTACCTGTGCCGGATGTCATATCCATTTTATCGGGAAAACCCCTTCGCCCAAAATTTTGTTGAAGGCTTTCGCTGAGATACGGCCTAATGTGATTTTCTGTGTTCCTTTGATTATAGAGAAAATTTATAAAAAGCAAATTCAACCTTTACTCGCTAAACCATCTATGCGCTGGGTTTTGAGCGTCCCCTTTTTAGATCAACCAGTTTTGAGTCAAATACGTAAGAAGTTAATTGATGCTTTCGGTGGTGAATTTTCTGAAATAGTGGTAGGCGGCGCTCCTTTAAATGCGGAGGTGGAAGATTTTTTTAATAAAATAAAATTTCCATTTACTGTTGGATATGGTATGACGGAATGTGCGCCGCTGATCAGTTATTCTCATGCTAAAGACTTTGCTCCAAAATCTTCTGGAAAATTATTGGATATTATGACAGCGAAAATAATGCATCCCGATCCGATTACAGGAGTTGGTGAAGTGTGTGTCAGAGGTGAGAATGTTATGTTAGGGTATTATAAGAATCCAGAAGCTACTGCTCAAATTATAGACAAAGAGGGTTGGCTGCATACCGGAGACCTTGGTACCATTGATGAAGACGAAAATATCTATATTCGTGGTCGTAGCAAGACTTTGATTCTAAGTGCTAGTGGTCAAAATATATATCCTGAGGAGATAGAAGCCAAACTGAATAATATGTCCTATGTAATGGAAAGTTTGGTGATAGAGAATAATGGTAAATTAATGGCTTTGGTTTGTCCTGATTATGAAGCCGTGGATGCTGAAGGTGTTGATCATAACCAGTTGGAAAATTTAATGGAAGAAAATCGAAAACTATTAAATGCTATGGTTGCAAGTTACGAAGGTGTATTCAAAATACAGCTTTATCCACACGAATTTGAGAAAACACCAAAGAAGAGTATTAAAAGATATCTTTATTCAAGCACAAACTGATTTTTTAATGTACACATAATCAGGATTTTATTTTTTTAAAAATTTCCGGTGAAAATATTTCAAAAAAAGTTGGTGATTATCAATCCACAATAAAAAAAATGATTGTATCTTTGCAGCGATTTTGAAAAGCAAAATTAACATGTTAAATTTTAAAGATTTAAAGTAATGAAAAAAGTATTATTGTTTTGCGTTGTAGCCTTGGCTTTCGCATCTTGTGCTCCTAAAAAAGCTGAAGAAGCTCCTAAAGCTGATTCTACAGTTGTAGCTGTTGACACTGTAGCTACTGACACTACTGCAGTTGCTGCTGATTCAACAAAAGCTGTTAAGTAATTAAAAGCTTTCGTAGAATTACGAAGCAAAAGTCTGTTAGAAACCCTAACGGACTTTTTT
>Ga0209540_10000505_pt1 | contig 36665 bp, 33 predicted proteins | sample BarGraIncu01121A_FD_184501 | JGI IMG/M metagenome (GOLD analysis project Ga0209540, IMG submission 184501) | Arctic peat soil microbial communities from Barrow, Alaska - Barrow Graham LP Incubations 011-21A (SPAdes) (version 2) | ecosystem: Environmental > Terrestrial > Soil > Wetlands > Peat... | reverse complement strand
CGCAGTTTGGCGATAATAGCGGTAGCTATTTTACCAACGGTGCCTTCTACAGAGGCCTTCTGCTTGGGCTTCCGGACGCCCGTTGGCATAATGGCTACGGAATAATGGCTGCCGAGAGCCTCATACGCGCCGTTGAGAATAATATCTCCCTCGTGCGGATGCCGTATCACGCCCGTCTTCAAATTATCACAAATAATCCGGACAGCGGTACCGCCAAAGAATTCGTACATGTGCACATGACACCGCAGCCAAGTATCCTCTTTCATATTGAGGCAAGGCTCCACAAAGGAATACTGGCTGTACGGAAGCGTTGCAACAAATAGGTAGATAGGGATAATTTCTCCGGTGCTGCGATCGACAATACTCATTTTTGACCCGCCCCAATCAACCTCAGCAGAGACGCCTGGCTTATGAAGTAGGTGATTTGTCAGACTATTGGCATTCGTGAATGCAGCGTAACCTGTGCAGAACTTTGTGTAACCAACAGAAAGATTGCCGGAATCCTCACATTTATCGCTGTATTCCTTCCAAAGCAATTTTAATGTGACGCCGGTCCTGGAAAGTTCCTTGTGGATGTAAGCATAATCCGGCAATGTAAAAAGATGAGAATAATCCTGCTTGTCGGGGTAAAATATCTCGTATGATTCTTCCGGGGTCTTGTCCCGAATGTCCTCGTATGAAATCTTTCGTTCCTGCGCAATGCCGAATACCTCGCTCACTGAAGTCTTTGACATATGCCTGCTTTTCGCAATACTGGTTTGCGACATTCCTGCCGCTCGAAGCTCCATAATGAGCTTCACTAAAATTTTTCTGGCCATTTGATGGCCTCCTTCCAATAAAATATTTGGGCTTTGCCCTCCTGAATTTTACCGAAAGGATGGTATCTTGTGGAATATTGCTGGTATTGATTCGTGAATTCAAATGATTTATTGAGTGGTATCCGTATCGTGAATCAGTGGTATTCAATTGCGTATTGATGGTACCCTATGCGCGGAATAATCAACAAATTGATGAAGCTATCATTAATAAGATTCCCGTTCGGTTTTTTGAAAACGATTTTATTATAGTATTCATTTTTTGTATTCTCTCTATTTTTAGTTGATGAGTATATTGGCAGAATAGTTATTCAATATTCAACTAATTCGAATTCCAATGGATTATCACCTAACTTAACTATTTTATATAAATACTTATCTTTAATTTCTGTTCCCTTACCAAAAAGATCAGAATAGTTTGCAATAAACTGTTCATCAATTTTTTGCAAGTACAAATATCCATACTCTCCGCTAATAAGAGCATCTATCAACTCTTCTTTTGTCATATTTGCTGTCCATATATCTTCATCATTATATGGTTTACCAAGACTATATCCTGTTGCATTACTCTTCTCAGGCATTATCAGATATTGAATAGAAAATGTAACGAATCCATTGCTTTGCTGAGAAATAATATAGACTTTATCATCTTGTGTTGTATTGTTTTTTATAACATCAACGTCTTGGTTATATACCTGTGTTACCGAATTATTTAATAAAACAGGTTCAAAATTCATCATTGCGCCCGGATTTAATATTATCAACCATATAAATATGACGATTGAACCCACCGTAGCTGATGATGTATTTTCACTATGTTGTTCTTTTTGTCCTTCTATAAATACAAACAGCATTATGACCAGAGCGAACATTGCATACAAGTAAGTACTCATGTATCGATCAAACGATGCCAGATTAGGTCCTTCATATGATCCAAAACTAAATACATACAATAATAGTAGAGCAAATGAATAACCGAGAGCACCCAGAGCCAAAACAATGCTCAATCCCTCAATTTGATTTTTCTCGAAATACTTCTTTCCGTATTTTCCAACAAGCAGAAGAGCGACTATTGCTGCAATCATCAACTGCCAATACGATAATGGTACCGGTCTTGTCATAAGTTCTCTTGTATAAAAAGCTTGAAAAAAGTTCGTCCATGTTTCATGTTGATACGCCTCTCCGCCAGTACCATTATTTATTTCAATTAATTTTGAAATATTAATTGAACTTATTTTGAATTGACCGGATATGCCGTAAGACGCTGTATAAGAATTCCATAAAAATGAAAATAATAATGGGATACCTATATATGCTAATAGAATTAATATTATTGCTCTTGATTTTTGAAAATTGTATTCTTTCTTCAAGTCCTGGTGTGGGTTATTTTTGTAAATAATAATATAGCTAATTAATAATGCAGCGAGCGTCAATGCAAAGAAAGCAATGCCCATCTGCTTTGTTAGAAGTAAGAATGACAGCGCAACTGACAAATTGAATACTTTAAATTTTGTTATTTTTTTTTCAATAATGACTATAGCCAAACAATAGGCCAACAATAATCCGAAAAAGCAGTCAATATAAATCGTTTGATAAAACCGTGCCTCGCCTAAGGCAATTATAATAGTTGCAGAAATAATTAAGAATACAGTCAAAATAAGCTTCACAAATAATTTCGGATTCTTTTTCCATTTGAATTTCGAAAACACTGGAAAGAATAGTGAAAATGACAAAAGTTGCAAGCTTCTATATAAATATATCTCTTGATATCCACCAGATAATTTGCACCAAATATATTCAAAGAGAGAAACAATGGGGGGATAATCTTTATGCACAGAAAGCGTAGATTCCGGTACACAATAGAATTTATTAAGTCGCAGCGTTTCCTTAACCATAGGACCCCAATGCGAAATCTCATCCCATTGAGTAAATCCTCTGCGAAAATTCAAAATATAGATAAAAGTATAAATTACTAAGAAAATACAAAATCCTGGTGTCAAAAAATCACTGGATAGATTGGAAAGATTTTTATGTTTCAGTAATGAAATAATTATTATGACAGGGAATGCAATTGCTATTATGATTGATAAATAAAATCCTAACAACAAATTTCCCAAAAAGCCAAAAATACAAACTAGAAGCGTACATGACATTAACGAAACTGGTAATACTTCTTCAAATCGCCGCTTCGAAATAGTCATTATAGTACCTGTAATAAATATTATATATATTAAAGGCAAAAAATACAGCATGTTTTTATTCTCCTGTTCTCTCTTGCAAATAATTTAATCTTTCACGGATAAATAGTAATTCATCATTATCTCATAGAGTTGTCTGTGCTTTGTAATCTCAACATCAAGAATAACTCCCACAAGAAAAGATAATAAAGAAGAAATTCCGGTCAACCCTGACACGATAAGTGTCGGAAACCTCTCTACTAATCCTGTTTTTGAATACTCAATAAAGACGGGGATAAACAATGCTAATGATATTACGAAAAAAACTAACGCCATTATTCCAAAAAAAGCGAAAGGTTTGTAATCTTTAAATAATTTAAAAACAGTCTTCAAAACTTTAACGCCATCAGAAAATGTATTCAATTTAGATTCAGATCCAGCAGGCCTGTCTCTATAGTCAACTGGTATTTCTTTGATATAAAAGTTTTTATCCACTGCATGAATAGTCATCTCAGTTTCGATTTCAAACCCTTCAGCCAATACCGGGAAGCCCTTGACAAATGATTTACTGAATGCTCGGTATCCGGTCATTATGTCATTTACGTCGGACTTAAATAGCTTGTTAATTAATTTTCGTACAAGGATATTGCCCATATTATGAAAATGACGCTTATTTTCAGTGAAATAGGTAGTAGATAATCTATCTCCAATAACCATATCAACTTGACCGTTAATTATACACTCGACCATTTGAGGTGCATTTTCTGATGGATATGTGTCATCTCCATCGACCATCAAATAACAGTCAGCATCAATATCTCTAAACATACTTCTAATTACATTGCCTTTTCCTTGGCGATATTCATTCCTAATAATTATGTTTGCGTCAACGTCAGCAAGTTTTTGTGCTATTTCTAAAGTATGATCTGTTGAGTTATTGTTATAAATATAAATAAATGCACTAGGAAGTACCCTTCTGTAATCTTCTACAACTTTCTTTACAGTCATCTCTTCGTTATAGCATGGAATAAGAACAGCAATGATTGGCATAACTACCTCCAAAGTAAAATAATGCTCGAGCATTATTTTAACACAGATTTGATAATATCGATCAATTCGAATGGAGACATTGAAGGCCATGTGTTTCCAGACAGACAATCGCACAGACGCTCTGTAAAGGCCGATTCTGCCACTCTTTGACCATGGGCATGATCTTGGCCGTTACGTTGGAAATAAGTGTAGGGGACACTTCGATCCCATAGAGATTCTGCAGGTGATCCTGAATTTCACGGGTACTGACGCCTTTTACGTACAAAGACAGGATGTGATCCTCGATCCCGGTTACGTTTTTCTGGTGCTTCTTTACCACCATCGGCTCAAATGTCCCGACTCAGTCTCGTGGAATTGTCAGATCCATTTCTCCGTACTCGCTCCGAATCTTCTTTGTAGTATGTCCGTTCCGGCGATTCTGATCAGAATTTTCGGTTTTCTCGATCTTGCTGTAGCCTAGATCCCGTCTCCAGCATCTCTTGAATGGTATCCATCTGTAAGCAATTTCTTGAGGGCTTGCTGGGCATCTCCTGCCGTCTTGAGGTTGTTCTCTTTGATGAATGCTTATAACTGTTCCTTGGTCCAAAGATTGTCCATACACCTGGCCTCCATATTCTATATTTTATATGGTTTTGCCATTAGCACAATCTTTTTTACAGACTCCAGGGTTACTTCGTTGGGCTTACTTTTGTTCTTCTCCAATAGTTTCTAAATAGTACAAAGAAGATACTTACACAAAATCCAAACATTCCAGACACGATAACATTTGTTTTTTTGTTCGGACTGACAATTTGTCCTGTTGTCGCTTCTGCCGACACAGTAACTATAGATTTGCCGATATCAGATTCATTATACGCCGTGACTTCTTTGTTTCTTTGTTCATAGGCATCATATGTAAGTTGGGCCGCAATCATATCGTTATTGACTGTATTATATTTGTACTCTTCTTTTGTTAGTATTGTCTGCGTTTCAGACAAAGATAATTCTAATTCAGGAATCCTTGTTTCCAATGTTGCTTTTTTTGCTTGATTGCAGACTAATCTAGTCTGTAGAGTATTGACATTTATAGCTAAAAGCGAACTTGAAAGACTGTCAGGCTGAATATTCACCTGGTTCTGTCCCACCGTTTCCGGATTACTGTTCAAATCTATACTGAGATTATAATTTTGTGACGGTATGATATCTGTCGATTGAGAAGCACTTTCCAAGATCTGTAAAGCTGCCGTATCGGAAGATATTTGCGTCACTATATCCTCATAGTCTGTATTATAGTCAGCAATCTGATCTATAAGATTTTTTGCATCCTCTCTAAGCACATCTATATTTTTGTTATTTGATCGATAATCATCTAATGCGTTTGTTTTCTCAATCAAATCCTTTTCTCCGGTCGACAGTTGCTCTGCAATCGAATCAGACGCTGCCTGGATCTGCAGTTTAGTATTTTGAGCAACATAGTCCGCAAACAATTGGCTCATGGTGTTCGCAATTTGAGCGGCTTTTTCCGAATCTCTATAGTTAACCGTGATATCTATAATATTTGTAGATGCAACATCGGTAACGGTTACAGCATTACTCAGACTATTTACGCTGATATAATTTCCTGAAGCATCCTTCAATTCCAGATTTTTAATTGTGCTTTCAAGTACTTGGACTGACTTCACATCCTGTATATAGTTTGCTTTAGTCAAAACGGGCATATTTGCCAAATAATCGACAATACTTACGGTGGTTTGCAAGGCCGATGCTTTAATCGACATCGGCGAAATCATCAAAGAAGATTTAGCTTCATATTGTTTTGGAATAAAGAAAATGCTTGCAATTGCACTGACAAAAACAGCAATTGCTGTTACTACTGCAATGATCACTTTGCCTTTCCACACCGCCTCAAGCAATTCTCTTATATTTATCTCGTTCTGAACTATTTCACCTGACTGACTCATTTTTTTCCTCCATTTAATCTTTATCCGCAACTGATTGACAAGCAGATATAATTGTATAACAATATTGTTTCATTTGGTATCTATATATAGTATCTTCTATCGGATACAATAACAAACAAGTATGCCAACTCTAGTTCTATTGAATCACTCTTAGACTGTCAGTCATCCCGCCTAATTTAAACCTATAAATATTGTAAGAATCTGTTGCCCCAATAATTTGATAGCCATAATCTTCCAGCTTGCCAGAAAAATTTACTGTATTATCTAAAACTATATAATTGCTATTTAACGCATACATATAGTAATTCATTGACTGCATATCCACTCCGTAAACAATCTGAATGTTTGCATTATACTGTCTCATAGAAACTTCAAGTCCTGTTGGTACGACTACTCGAATCACTTCATCAGTATCCTTTTCCAATATATCACATACTAAAATTGTCTGGGTTGGCAATTTATACCAATTGGACGCTTTGCTGTAATTTTCTGCTATAAAAATGAATTTTCCTCCTACGATTAGAATTGCAATCAACGCAACGGTCACCAGAATCTTTTTTAATTTGACGTGAACATTAAGAACTATTACTGTTGCCGCATAGGCAATTATGATTGTAGTTGGCAGCAGCCAAAATATTCTCCAATATACTTGGCCTTCAATAAAAACAATAATTATATGTGCTATCAACGGGTTATAAATAACAACCAGTGTTATTAGGGGATAATAATATAGCAGCGCCCTGTTCTGCTTGTTTCGTTCCCAAATATATATGCAAACCATAGCTAAGAAAAACAGCAGCATATACATGCCGCTTCCAGCATATTGCGAATAGGAGGCAAATATTTGTGTTAGGGCATTTTTAATAATTTCCAACATTTTAGTTCCTCTTTGATTTCGTTATCTTATTAAACTTACGATACCACTGGCAATACATGGTGCACAGCAGGCTATTGAATATACAAACGTACTCATCTTCCTGTTTTGAATTGCAAACACAAAACCAAGGCATGCAATCATAATGGGCGCCAAAATAAACCCCATTGAGGATGTCAGGCAGGCAGCCAAAGCGCAGGCAAACAGCATACTCCATGCACCCAAACCTCGTTCACCATTCATGCATTCCAACGAGAAGTAGAGAATGGATGGCAGAACTATATTAGCAAGAATAGCCTTTCCCTGCCAGATACGAAAGAGCAGGAAGGTTGAGTTCGTATATTTCGAAACGTTGCCAAAAAGATTAAGAATGCATAGAAATAACAGAAAAAGCACCACAGCGGAGGGTCGATTGGGAAAAAGTTTCTTACCAATCACAGCCAATATAGCATATGAAAAGGGTATCAAAACAGCGGGTAAAATTGTATGAGCTACAATAGCCGGATGGATTAACACTAATTTTGATATAAGTGCAACAAATACCGGGAATGGCGACATTACATACCTGCTAGGACATAAGTATGAACCCGCCCCCGTAAAAGGATCATACTGATAAATCGCATCAGTAGCCACAGTAGTTGTTGCTGATGCAACGTAAAAGGAATCATCAGAATCCTCGTGCTGATAATATGTCAGAATAAACGCTTGAGCCATAATCAACAAAATAACAATAATAGTGAACCATGGCAGCACCTTAAGTTGAACGATATTGTGGATTTTAATCTCTTTGAAACGCCTTTTATTGTAAATCAATGCTAATAAACAAAGAATCAACATTGAAAGACTCCAGCAAATAACAAGAACATGAAAAGGTATTTTAAGAAATAGCATTGGCATCACTAACACATAAAATACTGCCATCATGCAAATAACACCGCAAACCAATGCCAGTAAAAGATCAGTCTTCTTTTCTTTGAACAACTGATTGATAATAAGCGTTCCGATCAATACAGGAACAATTAGCAACCAAAACAAGATCAATGAGCATTCAAGAAAGTACATAATGTTATCCTTTTCTCAATCACTGGTCAATTCATTATTCGAATACAGAGGAATACAAAAAGCATCACACGCAGGCCTACAAAAGATATATCATAAAGAATTCTATCATATCTATAGGAATCCAGATATGTTGCATTATTATATTTGTATAAATTACACAAACGTGATAATTAATCACTGTCAAAAGATTAATGTTTTTCTTCCCATGTTCTTAGTTCATCCCTGATATACTGAAGTGTCATGAGTTTTTCTTTCACTTCTTCAACTGTTAGTATATCTGTATTACCCGAATTAAATTCGGTAAGTTCATTTCTCAGTTGATCTCCATCAGTAAAATATTTGTCATAATTCAGATCGCGTTTATCTGCCGGAACCCGGAAAAAGTTGCCCATATCAATAGCCTGAGCGCATTCCTCGTTTGTCAGAAGTGTCTCATGCATTTTTTCACCGTGACGAATGCCAATAATCTTAATTTCGTTATCTGCATGGAATAGTTCCTTCACTGCCTGAGCTAGATCTCCTATGGTAGATGCCGGTGCTTTTTGCACCATAATATCCCCGCTTTCTGCATTTTCAAAAGCAAAAAGTACGAGTTCGACCGCTTCTTCAAGGCTCATGATAAAGCGTGTCATTGCAGGTTCAGTAATCGTCAGAGGTTTGCCTGCTTTAATCTGTTCAATAAATAATGGAATGACCGAGCCTCTTGAACACATAACATTTCCGTATCGGGTACCGCATATCAGCGTCTTCGTTGGAGACACCGTTTTAGATTTAGCCACAAAAACCTTCTCCATCATAGCTTTCGATGTTCCCATGGCGTTTACCGGATAAGCAGCCTTATCGGTCGAAAGACAGATAACCTTCTTCACTCCGGCCTCTATAGCTGCAGTCAGTACATTATCTGTACCTAATACGTTGGTTTTGACAGCTTCTAGTGGAAAAAATTCACATGATGGAACTTGTTTTAAAGCAGCAGCATGGAAGATAAAATCAACCCCATGCATGGCATTTTTCACACTCGACAAATCACGTACATCGCCGATATAGTACTTAATCTTATCACTCTTGTATTTATGCCGCATGTCGTCCTGTTTTTTCTCATCACGGGAAAAAATGCGGATCTCTCCAATATCAGTATTCAGGAAACGGTCAAGAACCGCATTGCCAAAGCTTCCTGTCCCCCCTGTAATTAATAGAGTTGCATCTTTAAACATTATACTTTCCTCCAATTGTGATTGTCTTTTATTATTTTCTCCAGACAGTTCTATTAATAATTCCTGTGTAACTCTGAATAATCTTAACAACTTTAGTGCTCACATTCTCATCTGCATAATCCGGCGTTGTTAACCCCAAATCACCATTGGCATACATCGCCACAGCCAGGTCTACTGCCTGCAGCACTTGTTCAGTGCTGATGCTTCCAATAATAAAGTTCCCTTTGTCCATTGCTTCCGGTCTTTCTGTGCTTGTACGCACAGATACAGCCGGGAACTTGAAGTAGGATGATTCTTCCGGGATTGTTCCGCTGTCGGATACAACGCAGAAAGCATTTACCTGCAGATGGTTATAGTCCGAAAAACCAAATGGCAGCAGGCTTCTGACATTGGGATGGAACTCAAACTGTCTCTGCTCGATAAATTTAGCACTCCTGGGATGTGTGCTGTATATCACAGGCATATCATATATTTCAGCCATTGCGTTGACGGCATTCATAAGTCCAAAGAAGTTTTTCTCAATATCAATGTTCTCTTCGCGATGTGCTGACAGCAAAATATACTTGCCCTTTTCGAGTCCCAGCGTCTCAAGAATGGCGCTGGCTTCTATCTTTGCAAGATTGGCTGTCAATACTTCTGCCATCGGCGAACCGGTTACATAGGTGCGTTCCTTGGCGATTCCCTCATAATTAAGATACCGTCTGGCGTGTTCACTGTAGCAAAGGTTCACATCTGAGATATGATCCACGATGCGGCGGTTTGTCTCCTCCGGCAAATTCTCATCAAAACAGCGGTTTCCTGCCTCCATGTGGAAAATCGGAATCTTAAGTCTTTTGGCAGAAATGGCGGCCAGGGCTGAGTTTGTATCGCCCAAAATCAGAAGAGCATCCGGCTTCACTTCGTTAAGAATACGGTAACTCTTTGCTATAATATTGCCGATAGTCTCTCCCAAATCATTACCGACAGCATTCAAATAATGGTCAGGTGCACGAAGACCAAGATCTTCGAAAAAAATCTGATTGAGTGTGTAATCCCAGTTCTGTCCTGTATGTACTAGAATATGGTCAAAATAAGTATCACATTTTTTGATGACCTCGGAAAGTCGGATAATTTCCGGTCTTGTTCCGAGAATGGTCATCAATTTAAGCTTCCTTGCTTTTGTCTCGCTCACACTTATACCTCCAAAAAATACGTATCCGGCTTCTCCGGGTTAAAACACTCATTTGCCCACATAACGGTAACCATCTCTGTATCGCCAATGTTCTCGATGTTGTGCGTGTATCCTGTCGGAATATCAACTACTTCAAGCTTATCACCGCTGACACGATACTCAATGATCTCATCAGTACCAATCTGACGGAAACGAATCATGCCCTGCCCGCTAACTACAAGAAACTTCTCGTTCTTACTGTGATGCCAGTGATTGCCTTTGGTAATGCCGGGTTTGGATACATTAACAGATACCTGACCTCTTTCCGGTGTCCGAATGAACTCCGTAAAAGATCCCCTGTTATCCACATTCATTTTCAAAGGATAGCTGAATTGATCCTTCGGCAGATAACTTAAGTATGTGCTGTAAAGCTTTGAGGTAAAGGCATTGGTCATATCAGGAATGCCTCTCTCCTCACGGCTCGCCTTAAAGGAATAAATCAAATCAACAATCTCACCAAGTGTAATTGTATAGGTCACCGCCACCGAGCAATATTCGCCGGTCTGGTTCGGTGTTCCCTTAACAGCATGAAGCAGTTCCTCGACAACGTCATCAATATAAACCAGATTCATCACTGCACTTCGGTCGCTAATCTGAATTGGAAGGTCACTTGCGATATTATTGCAGAAAGTTGCAACAGCACTGTTATAATTCGGTCGGCACCACTTTCCGAAGACATTCGGGAAGCGATACACAAACACACTCGCACCGGTCTCCCGTGCATATGAAAACATCAGTTCTTCCCCTGCCTTCTTACTCTGTCCATATGGGTTCTCCAGAGCCGCCTGCGTGGAAGAAGAGATCATAACCGGACATGTGTTCTTGTGAGACTTAAGCGTGTCCAGCAGAGTCGATGTAAAACCAAAGTTCCCCTCCATGAATTCCGCCTGATCCTTGGGGCGGTTCACGCCGGCCAGATGGAGAACAAAATCGGTTTCCGCACAGAATATATCAAGCAGAGAAGGATCCGTGTCGATATCAAATTCAAAAACATCCGTGTATCCCTGATTTCTCAGCTCAAGAACCAGGTTCTTACCGACAAACCCTTTTGCTCCGGTTACAAGTATTTTCATTAATATTCACCATTCACTTCTATCATTTTGACTGCAAGAAATCAATCGTCTGCTCCTGTGCCGGAGACATTATGCCGCAGTTTCCATTCGCCGTTAATTTTTGTCCACAAATGAGGGGATCTGAATTTATCAGTGAGTTCTCCTTTAAAATATTCCGGATCGATCTCAAGATACTCCATAACTTCATTAAAGTACCGGTCCGGGAATTCACCATCAAATTTATTAACCAGGGCGACACCCTCTTCCCTTGTTATATGGCGATTTCTGATCTCCTGAGAAGCATCATACGTTGCACGCCCGATTCCGAATTTGATGAAAGTAGTATAATAATGCAAGTCATCAATTTTATCATCGATGCTGTTATATTTGCTGTATGTTCCCTGAGTCCGGAATGGCCGAGCCTGGAAGCCGGTGTTTTCGACAGCATAATAGTAAACTTCCTGAGGTGTCCACCTCAGATAATATCCAAGATAATGCACTTCAATTTTTGACTTTTCCAGTTCTTCGTGGGAAGCGGGCAAAAACGAGGTAATATCAGAAAGTCTCAAATCATAATTGTTCAGGATATCCTTAACGGACACTCCGCCAAAAAACACTTCGTCCAAATGATTATATGTGTAGTAGGATTTATCTCTAAGGGAAGAGGCGTTGTCTGCGATCGGATTACCATATTCAGCTTCGTTCTCTCCGTAGAAAATGAGTGGAATATTATATTTTGCTGCAATTTTGGGAGCCAGATTTTTCTGACCGAGAATAAATGTCTGAAATGGGTGGAATAAATTTTCAATAGCAAGTTTGGTCAATATCTTCATGGCACGACCATTGCGGTTGAAGCTGATGTTGTCGAATCCGCCGATATCAATCCAGTTTTTGAAATTTTTGTAACCATAATCTGTATAAAGAATGGGAGGCCATGTTACTGTCAGGGGATTCATGCCATACTTATACTTTAGTACATGCGCCTGATAGGCACTGTCTTTGCCGCCGCTGCCGGGAACAAGGCAGTCATAGGAACCATCTGTCTTCCTGTATTTATCCAACAGTTCGACAAGTTCTTTTTCTCTTTTATCCCAGTCGATCCGATCTTTCTGTTCAGCTGTTCTGCATGCATCACAAATTCCATTCTCATCGATATTTAGCGTTGTCTTCTTACTATCGATTGTGTGCTTGAACTCAACGGTAGATGCAGGGCGCTGATTTGACGTGACGCACCTTTTACAGAATTGAACGTTCTCCGGAAGACCATAATATGTTTCAAGTTTTTTTTCTGCCATTTTAGACACTTCCTCTCATTTGAACTGTTGATCAACAGTTGTTTTAAAGTTTTTCAAAATTGCTATTCCCGCCATACTGCTTTTTTCAGGGTGAAACTGCGACGCAAAAACATTGTCGCGCCTGATACTAGAGCAAAAATTAATGCCTCCATATTCGGTCATAGTGAACAAATCGGCATCGTTGTCGGGGACAACATAATAGGAGTGGACGAAATACATATATTCGCCGTCCTTCACCCCGTCAAGCACCGTGTGATCCCAGTTCTGTGAAGCTTTATTAATACGATTCCATGCAATCTGCGGAACCTTGACGATATGATTCTTATACATAGCACCTGTCGGGAATTTCCTGACACATCCTGGAATGATATCCAACCCGCGATTTCTTCCGAATTCCTCACTCTCCGTAAACAAGAGCTGAAGTCCAAGGCAAATACCCATAAATGGTTTGCCTGAATCAATGCTTTCTTTAATTGGTGCAGCGAGATCCAGACGATCAAGGCTCTTCATGGCATCGCCAAATGCTCCAACTCCGGGTAAAACGACAGCGTCCGCGCGGCTGATAACATTCTTGTCGGAGGTGATGACAGCTTCGAGTCCAACATACTGTAATGCATTCTGCACACTGAACAGATTGCCGATTTGGTAATCTATTATTGCTGTGTATCCAGATTTCAACATTCTGTTACCTCGGATTCATAGTGTCGGCATGGTACGTTATGTTGTACCAAATTGTTTTTAATCTCATCAATGCTTGCAGGAGTGATAGGGCCAAATTTGATTTTCTTCTTCAGAAATTCAGTGTTTCCTTCTTTGGAGAAATGATGGACAGGGTTGTTATGCTCAATCATTTCATAATGGAGAATCGAGGCAATTGCGACTGCATCTGCATCACCTTCCTGAATGACTTCACGAACATGGTCAAACTGTCCGGCACCTCCGTGTGCAATTACAGGAATCGAAACGGATGATGCCACCTGCCTGGTTAACTCAAGGTCATATCCCTTACCTGTTCCCTCACGATCAACGGATGTTATAACCAACTCACCCGCACCCAGTTCCTCGACCCTTTTAGCCCAGGAAACAACTTCGACACCGGTGGCTTCCCGCCCGTTGTCAATATATGCATAATACAGTCCATCGGCATGCCGGATCGCTTCAATGGTAACAACAATGGTTGACGAGCCAAATTTACGGGACGCCTCGGTAATTAGCCCCGGATTGCGGATAGCTGATGTATTCAGGGAAACTTTGTCAGCACCGGCTCGGAGAACTTCAGTAATGTCGGCTATCGACCTTAATCCGCCTCCAACTGTCAACGGAATGAATATTTCTTTGGCTGTCCGGGTGATGATATCTTTAAGACTGTTTCTTTCATATAGGCTTGCAACAACGTCAATATACATCAATTCATCGGCACCTGATTCATAATAATATTTTGCAAAATCTTCCGGTTTACCAAGTACCCGGAGACCTTCAAGATGTATGCCTTTAACAAGATTCGGACCCTTGATGTCCAATCTGGCTATAATACGATGGTTCATTGTCATTCCTTTCACTAATTCTCTTCTCTAAATGGGGAAGTTATTGTAATGATATTGTCTCTGATTTCACTGAATTCAGAATATTTCTTATAAAGATATTCCGCAATAACTGTCATCATTTCAAAATCTTTTTCATGATCCAGGTCCAGAACTGCGGTATCTGTCATCTTAATCACATCGCATTTACCCTCAAATATGTTTAACCTTTTTTTCAAAAACGCAGGTGAATATGCATACATTGAAGCATTCATATCAAATATTTCCGGTGCTTCCTGCCTAGTATTAAATGACGATTCAATTGTTCGAACATAGCCATTTTCAGTTTTTTTGACCATGTTAAAATAGGGGTTTCTTCTTGATTCAGTTACGGAAAATATAGTATCAGCATCAGACTCCATTTTCTTTTGAATGAGGTTACTCAAGTCTGATGCAATCCTCAAGGGGGACGTAATGTCCAAATCAACTAAAATATCATAACAGATTGATCTTCGTTTTTCCATGATTTCCAAGCAATTTAGAATTACGGCAACTTTCGGTGTACTATCTAGTCCCAATGACGGCTCTCTTTCAATCACATCAACTTTACTTTTCAATTTCGTTTGGAACAGTTGTATCAGATCTGGACTATCCGTATTTAACACGACATCACAAAGTATTCCCGTATGCTGTTTCCTAAATAATTCTATTGCAGAAACTGTATAAAATGGTAATGGATATCCTACAAAGTCTTTTATATTTTTGTTTTTGATCCCCTTGGATCCAGCCCTACCACATATAGTAAAAAGAATATTCACCTAAGCCTACCCACCTTTGCTAATTTTAGTGTTTGGAGTGCCATATCAATGTTGTTATCATTGGGGACTTCTCCCTGTATAATATCAAAAAAATGTTCTATCTCTTTACGATAAAAATCATTCCTTTCCTGTTTTACCGAAACAACTTCCCCACTTTTCAAATACCGTATTTCACTATTTATCAAGTCACCAACTATTGTATCCTTGTCTGTAAAAACCTGAATTTCTCTTATTGGTTTGCGCCCGAAATAATCCAAATGGATTTCAACTGCCATATGAGGATATTTTGCAATATATAAGGATACATCTTCACAATCAATATTTAATTTAGAAAATTTACCGCTTATATTAAATACTTGTTCTGGTTGTCCAAATAAATAGCATAAATAATCCCACTCATGAATTAAATCTATTGACACTCCTCCGCCTTGTTCAATATGTGCACTGTAAGTGCTTTCATAATTTTGATCAGGGCGCCAATCCGGCAAATAACTTGAACAAATAGTCCTTGCACACAGAACGCTTTCTTGTTCGCACAGGTTTTTCATGTATTGTATTACAGAAGTATATCTTAATGGGCAGGCCACATAGTATTGACCGTGGCCATTTAGCTGCAAATCGTCGATAGAGATATTCGTTGTGTCGAAAACCGGTTTTTCAATAAACATGTTTTTTGTATGTGTTGAGAATTGTTGAATTGTACTGTAGTGTAAATGTGTTGGATTTGCAACAAAAATAGCATCATAATCATTTGGAATAGAATCAGAAATTGAATAAGTATGATTAATATGCTTTTCAACATCTTTGATTAACGCTTTTCCATTTCCGCTTCTAATCAAATCAATAGCGAAAGAACTGGTTCGCTCTTTTAATACTGAAGTAATGTTGTCAAAATGTCTGGTACCGATTGAACCAAATCCAATAATTGCGATCTTATATCTTTCAAACATGTGCTGCCTCAATTTGGTCGATGACCTTTAATATTTCAATATCTTTTTCAAAACTATATTTCGTCTTTTTGCCGTGAAGTACTGCCTGCATAAATGATTCTATTTCGTTTGAATAGGCATTCTCGACAACAAAACTGCTATAATTTTCAAGCTGATCTATTTCGTTATATAATTCGATATTTACATCAGTCTTTAATTCAAAATCATATTTAAATAATCCTGTTGGTGAACCATTCCAATGAAGATACAAATTTTCACCAAATACTTCCAAATTCCGTACAGCTTTTCGTGATATAACATCTACCGCTAATGTACCTTTATGCCCTGATGCGTGCTGAATCAGCACCAGGAAATTATCATCATAGTCAATATTCAATTTGCTATTTTTACTCTTTAGAACATCAATATTTACGATATCCCCGAAAACATCTGAAAGCCACGGGAGTTCGATAGCAAAAATCTCCCGACATCCGTTAGTTCGCTTATTACCAACAAAAAATTCCAGATAATTTTCCCAGGGATGCCAGTCAGGCAGATACTGTCCAATATGATATGTATAGTTCAGCTTACAATCGGCCTGGTGTGTCAAATGATCAATCATTTTGATTTCTTCCCGGTACAAAAAAGTGGAAGACATGAATAAAACCAGATTCTTCTGCTTTGCCAGTATGATATTTGCTTCATAGCCATCAGAAACCAGATTTAGTTCAGCAAATACATGCCACCCAATATTCAGACAATCTGAAATTATTCCACTATGTGAAAGCGGAGAAGTACAAATATAAGCGCAATCAATATGAAAAGCAGCAGCGGCATCTGATATATTTGCGAACGTCACAATACTATACTCAGTTTGAGCAGAAATTCTACGTTCTTCATTAGAATCCACGCCAACGATTTGGATTGATTCATCATATTTGTGAATCAAACGGGTTCTTCTCTTTCCCATTGATCCTAAACCAACCACAACAACTCTCATATTATCGGTCCTCACAGTCGAAAAATACCTTCTTTATATCAATTTTGTTGTTTATCAAAAAATCCATTATATTTGCTACAATTTTTCCCGATGTGTTTCCATCGCCATATGGGTTAATTGTCATCCGTGCCCTTCTTTTCATCGTGTCACTCATTGCCAGTGACATCGCCTTTTCTATCTGGTCCGATACCGGCTCGCAGTTAATAACGCTATCAGCCTGCAGTCTGCCTTTCTGACGATCACCAATATTAATAGTTGGTATTCCAAAGCTAGGTGCTTCCACTAAACCGCTGGAAGAATTACCAATTACCATTTCACAATGCTTTAATGCACTGAGATAGTTTATCATCCCCAATGAGGAAAACGCAACAGAATTGGGATTTTCTTTCACAAATGCTTCCAATAATTGATTAATAATACGTCCATCTGCGTCAGCATTTGCCTTGCTGAACACAAATTTCATATCACTGTGATTATGACAAACATGAAGAAGCTCTTGAAATTGTACTGCTGAATGATTGCCTTCCAACGTTACCGGATGAAAAGTAACCATCGCAAATGGTTTATCCAGAGAAAAGTGAATGGCAGCTGCAAGGTCAGCCTTGCTCAAAAGCTTCTGTGTAAGTATATTTTCGATACCAATGGCACCAACACAAAAAACCCTGTTGGGTTGTTCTCCAAGCTGAATCACCCGTCGACGGTATACTTCGGTACTGGTAAAATGTAAATAGCTTAATTTTGTAATAGCGTGACGGATCGCTTCATCCAGGGCGCCTTCCGTAGTTTCGCCGCCATATAGATGCGCAATGGGAATTCTCTGATTCATAGCTGCACAGCAAACAGCTAAAGTCTCATAACGATCGCCAAGAACAATCAACATATCCGGATTCAGCCTGGCAAAATAGTCGGCGAACCCAATCATAGCGAGTCCCATTGATTTTGAAATTGCTGCCGGCGTATCCGCACTTAAGAGAATTTCAATTTTCTCACTTATTGTAATTTTGTCACTCTCAATTTCCTTATATGTAAGTCCAAATTCAGGCGACAAATGAGCACCTGTAACAACTACAGATATGTCAAATTCCGGAACATTCATAAGTTTGAGTATAATGGGTCTAAGAAGACCATATTCGGCTCTAGTTGCTGTCAATATACATATTTTCTTCTTCATAGCACAATCATCTCATCCTCTTCATAATTTCTGCTCGCCTTTTGGCCCAGAATTTCAAACCAGCGCATAGGACTTATTCCATCCCCGGGTCGTTTTGCAGTGATGTTTTCATCTGTGAAATAATCGCCTGCTGCAATACTGCAGCTTGCAACAATGCTCTTTCTTGCTATTACCATGTTTTTGACTTCCGAATCACTCGGTTTCTTTTCGCTTGATCCCAATGCCTGTTCGATATTTCTGATGGCACTAACCATGGCCTTCAGCTCCTGTGGTTCAAGACTCGCACTATGATCAGGACCTTCCATGCTTCTGTCCAGAGTAAAATGCTTTTCAATAACCTCCGCACCCATTGCAACGGCTGCTATCGGTACCTCAATCCCTCTTGTATGGTCAGAATATCCGACAGATGTGTGGAAAATTTTTCGCAATGTTTCCATTGCTCTGAGGTTAACCTCTGAATAAGGAACCGGGTATTCAGTCGTGCAGTGCAGCAACGTTATTTCACCGCCTCCATAATCGCGCAAAACTTTCACGGCCGCTTCTATTTCACTCATTGTACACATTCCCGTTGACATAATTATAGGTTTGTGAATTGCTGCAATCTTAATCAGATATGGTAGGTTGGTTATTTCCCCCGAAGGAATTTTCCAAATTTCCATATCAATGCTACGAAGAAAATCAATGCTTGTTGTGTCAAAAGGTGTGGAAAGGAAATGTATTTCCTGCTCCTTACAAAGCTTCTGCAATTCAATGAATTCAGAAAACGACAATTCGAGCTTTTGAAGCATGGACAGTTGGCTTTCTGTTGAATCCGTCTGCCGTTTTTGGTAATCTGCTTTTGTCGCGCCTTTAGACACAATATCAGTTGCAACAAAAGTTTGAAACTTAATGCAGTCAACACCAGCTTCTTTGGCCTCTATAACCATTTTTCTGGCAAGTTCAATTTTACCGTTATGGTTAACTCCCGCTTCTGCAATGATATATACACTCATCGGGAACGTACCTCCTTACAAGGATTGCCATATGCTATCGTATTGTCGGCAATATTATGTAAAACAACGCTTCCCATTCCAATTAGCGCATGTGAACCGATTTCGACCTGCTGCTTAACAACACTGTTTGCGCCTATATGTGTACATTCACCAATCTGCACGCCTCCGCAAAGAACGGCACCCGGAGCTATATGGGAATAAGCACCAATGCCGCAGTCATGCTCAATAGCAGAGGAAGTATTGATGATGGCGCCGTTGTGTATATATGAGTCGGCATTGACAACGGCATGTTTGCCTATATATATGCCTTTCTCCAGGGCTGCATATTTACTGACAATAGAAGTCGAGTCAATAATATTCGGTATTTCAAAGCCAATACGCTCAAGGTTTGCATGAATTTTCATTCTCATTTCGGGATTATCTATACTTCCAAGTGAGATAAAGGCATGTGTATATCCCTTTTGAAAAAGTTCAATCAGATCATCGTCGCACCCGATGACAGGAGATTTCAATACAAATTTGCCTATATTTTCTCGTATATCAACAATTCCAATCACAGCAAAGAAATCGGTCGCGCTCAAACTGTCTAAAACTGATTTGCAATGACCTCCGCCGCCAATTAGAAGTAGTTTTCTATTCATCACAATGTAACCTTTTTCGCATTTCGTCCATTTGATCAAGTTGACCCATATCCATCCATGCGCTTTCACTTATTGGATAAATTCCAATTTTCTCTCCGGCGAGCCTGTGTGCGTCAATAATATCAGGGAAGCCAATATCCGTGTTCTCTTCCATTTCATCTATCACACTGGCTTCGACAAAATAGCATCCGGTATTTGCAAAAAATGAGATCTCCGGTTTTTCCTTCATTTCCTGAATTTCACCGTTCTTGCCAAATTCAATAACACCATATGGGATTTTAATTGTTTTAAGGGATGTAATCATAGTGATGATATTGTTTTCTTTTTTGTGATACTTATATATTTTTTCATAATCTTCATCTATAAGAATATCACAATTTGTCAGAATGAACGTTGTGCTGATTTTGCCTTTAAGAAGACTAAGACCCCCTCCCGTTCCAAGAGGAATATCTTCATCTATATATGAAATCTCATAGTCCTTTACTGTCTCATTAAAATAAGCCTTTATCATATTCTTCTTATAATTCACAACCAGGAAGAATTTCCTGCATCCGAAGCGTCGGAAGTTATCAATGATATGCTCGGCAATTGGAATATCTCCAATCGGAATCAGTGGTTTCGGCAGGATCTTCGTATATGGATACAGTCTTTTACCCAGTCCTCCGGCCATAATTACGACTGGAATATTCAATTCTTTGGCAGGCTCAATTTCATCATCATTCAACAAAATTACGGAGAGAATTCGATTGTCACTATCCACAATCGGCAATGCCTCAATCACAATTTGTCTCATATATTCACGCGCCTTGCCTCTATCCTCTTCATAAAGAAATTTAGGGGAGTAGTTGGCCACGTCTTTGACTTTTGCGTCAAGCTCACCTTTTGCCAATATCCAGCGTCTGATATCTCCGTCTGTCAAAGCAGCCGCCAGCTTACCGTCATGCTCAACAAATAAGACTTTCTTTTGGGTTTTATCAAGGATTTCCATCGCCTGGATCATCGCAATATTTTCGTCAATAATAATTTCTTTAAAATCCATAACATCCTTTCGAGAATAATAACATACGCTATTTTTCGACATTTGATTTTTCTATAATATTTTTGCGAGAGAATAATTTGATTGATTTCATGAACCTGTTATCACAATAAAAGAATACAACGCCAACAATTATACAGACCAATGAATTAATTATAAATCCAAAGCGTCCAAATGACCATGCAAAATAAACCATCTGTGTCAAAAAAATGTGATATGATGCTTTTCCAATAGTTTCAAACACAGTCAATAAGAAGTTATTCTTTTAAAATCCAGAAATCGAAATCCGATTAATACAAGACAAAATGCGCAAAAAACAGTTGGAAGTGAGGTCACAGTCACTGTCCATTTAAAAAATATTTGTGGAACATAACCATAATGACTGCACATCCATATATAGAATGCAGATACCGTCATTGCTGCAATAACAAAAATCCACTTTAGGCTAATTTTTTCCCGATAATAGTAAAGTGAGTAATCCGTGCGTATTTGCTCCGGATTGGGGTGTTGTGATCGGATCGGAATGGGGTGTCTTGGAGAAATCGGATTACCCTGTCTTGATCACTCCGGAATAATCAATCAGGCTGCGGATTTGATTTACTAGAGGGTTTCAAGTCGCGTTTTCATCGTCTGAATACTTTCTTGTTGATTCCATTTTTCGACAACATAAAGCTGAATTCAAACCGCTGCCGATTTACTCTTGATCCTGCTAGATTCAGTTAGCTCTACCACTTTTCTTTAATTAATGTAATATAGCACTAATAATCCCGGTAATATATTAACAAAGAATTATGATGTGTTGTTGGTAATTCAATATTTCGGAGTCATGATGCCAATCTGAATAATTGCCTTTGAAACTTTTTGATTGTTCTGATTCATGATAGTAGCTTTGACAATAATCATTTGAAATTCATCGTGCTTTTCCGTTACCCGGCCTTCAATAAGTAACTTATCACCGATAAAGACCGGTTTTAGCATTTTGCTATCAACTCTTTGCAGTAAGCAGTTGCGACCCGGTAGATAAACACCTGCTAGTGTCGAGTAGAATGAGGATGTCAGCATGCCATAAACAACGCGACCGGAATAACCTCTAGTCTGGGCATATTGATGATCAATGTGCAATGGGTTGATATCACCGGTAATTTCTCGAAATCCAGACATCATTTCATCAGTTATTTCGGCAGAAAAACTTGCAGTCATATTTATTTCTATATCATCGTAAGTATAGGTATTCAGTATAATAACCCCCTTACGTTTTTTTGTTTAATTCATTTCTAATAGTTAAGTAAATCGATTCGCTGTCCAAGTTGTTAATTTTTCTGATTTCAGAATGAGTCCCGTATCCTTTTCCGAAACAGTTAGGCAATCCAATACGTTTGAAACGAATATTGACGTTTTCATCAGCCAGGATCTCCGAAATGATGCTGCCTAGTCCACCAGTAATGCTGTGTTCCTCAACAGAAAAAATATGCCTTGTTTCCATTGCCGCTTTCAAAACGCTAGCTTTGTCAAACGGATTTAAAGAATGCACATTAATCAATCTGACGCTGATATTATTTGTCCTAAGTTTTTCAACGATATCCAAAACTTCTGAAATAATACTGCCCGTCGTGAAGATGGTAATATCGTTACCTTCAGATATCACTATATTTTTGCCAATTTCAAAATTGTAATCGCTATCATATATTTCTCTTTCATGGCTCATCCCAATCCTGATGTAAACTGGTCCGAATGTTTTATAAGCTGCTTGGACCGCTTTCTTAACTTCCATCGGACTTGCAGGTGAAAGCAGAACAAGATTAGGCAGCACTCTAAGCATACTTACATCTTCGGTGGTATGATGCGATGGCCCTAACGTGCTCCATGCAAGTCCGCTTCCCATACCAATAATTTTCACGTTTTGGTTTTGAAAACAAACATCGTCACGAATAAACTCAATTGCCCGGTAAGCTAGAAAGGCACCTGTAGTATAAACAAAAGGAATCTTTCCAAGATAGGCAAGACCTGCAGCTGCTGCAACTTTATGTTCCTCGCAGATTCCCAAATTGAAACATTGTTTGGGAAATTCCCTACTCAATAGTTCATCATAATCTGTACCACTATCCGACAAAAGTGATACAACTTGCGAATCTTTTTGAATCAAGTCATAAAGAGCTGTTATATATGCCTTTTGCATTTTGTCAACTCCTCCTCAGAAATAATTAATTCTCGCATAATGATCTTCAATTCGCGCCTGTTCGGCAATTTGAAGTGCCACCCGGGTTCGTTTTCCATAATGGATATGCCTTTCCCCTTGACTGTATTGGCAATGATTATTCTCGGTTTGTCCTTTACACCTTCAGTTGCAAGATGTTGTTGTAAATCATCAATGTTATGCCCATCAACTTCATCAACCGACCAACCAAACGCTTCCCATCTTGTTTTCCACGAATCAATGCCCATGATGTCTCTGACATAGCCCATTTTTTGAAGTCTGTTATTATCTAAAATAACGATCAGATTGTCCAGCTTGAAACTGACTGCGGACATGACAGCCTCCCAGACTGAACCTTCCTGACACTCACCATCACCAAGAATGACATAAACTCGTCCAACTTTGTTGTCGGTCTTCAATGCCAGCGCCATCCCAACGCCAATCGATAATCCATGTCCTAAAGACCCTGTGGATGCTTCTATGCCAGGGATATTGGGCATGCAAGGTTCGCCACCCAAAATTGATCCGGGATTGCAGAATGTTCCCAGCGTTTCCTCGTCAAAAAAGCCCGCCATACAAAGGACACTGTAGATAGCCAAACTCGCATGCCCTTTACTTAGAATCAGCCTGTCCCGCTTTTCCATTTTGGGATTTGCTGGATCATAATTCAAGATACCCTTAAAATACAAAGTATATAGTATTTCGACAATTGAGTATGCTGACGCAAGATGTGCAATGCTTGCGGCATACGCAGTCAAAAAAATCTTTTTCCGAAATTCTGCTATTCTTTCTTCATCATTACTCATCTGGAAACCATCCTTTTGCTTTTATTGTTTAAAATTCACTCATCCAAAAAGTGTTATTTCGTCTGGATTCAAGCCTGAGCCGCCGATATAAGGTAAATTATTAAGAACATTCATATCATCTTCAGCAATCACAAAATCAAAAACATTGTAATTCTCGCAAATTCGTTCAAGTGTGACTGACTTTGGTAATGGGATAATACCATTTTGCAGACACCATTTGATACAAAGCCGGGCAACTGAAACGCCATACTGAGCCGCCACATTTTTTAGACAATCTTTTTTTAGCATTTTACCAGATCCAAGTGGGCTCCATGCTTCAACCTGGATATTATGCAACTTACAAAAATCTACCGTCTCGTGCTGTGTTTGGCCCGGATGGTACTCGATCTGATCTACCATTGGTGTTTCTGCAGCATCGTTGATCAGTGCTTCTAAATGATGCGGAAAAAAATTACATACACCAATCGCCTTAACGTAGCCTTGCTTGTACAAATACTCAAATGCACGCCACGTATCAAGATTGATGTCTTGCCAGTTTTCATATAAAGCAGGAGAAGCTGGCCAATGCATCAGATACATATCCAAGAAATCAAGTTTTAGCAAATCGAGAGACTTTTGAAATGCTTCAATGGTTCTATTATATCCCCTGTCGGAATTCCATAGCTTATCAGTAACGAAAAGCTGTTCTCTATCAAGGCCAGATGCTCTTATTCCAAGTCCAACACCAGTTTCATTGCCATAGATCGCTCCCAGATCCAAATGTCGATATCCGACTGATATTGCCTCTTGAACTGCTTTTGCAGATGCTTCTCCGTCAGGAATTTTCCAAGTCCCAAAACCAATACTGGGAATACTGATGCCGTTTCTCAGAATAAATTGTTTCATTCCTTTTGACCGCCCTCCAACACCATTGCTATTTCACTACGCTAAAGTCAAAATGCTCCATCAAACTTTCGGCCCTCATATGCCGGCCATCATAGAAATCAGTTGCATCAACACCAGCTTTTTCAGGATCGTATGCACCAATTATTCTAATATTTTTCCCGTTAGCATATTCAGAAATATATGTTTCAAGTTCAATTGGTAAAGACGTTTGATAATTCGTCTCAATTTCGTCCCAAACAATCGGATGATAAGGCGATAAATAAAAAATTACTTCGACATCATTAGCTTGCAAGTAATCAATCAATTGTTCGAATACCGCTTTACATTCACTATCAATATGATCATTTAAGGATAAATAAACATCCTGACTATCCAATAGGAGTTTAGCATATTCAGACGCTTTTTCGATTGAATTTTCTTGATATTCTTTCGTATATACATAACTTCCATCTGCTCGCCAAAACGCTCCATCATACCCTGATTCTGATACAACTCCGATTCGTTCCGCGGACTCAGTGTTGTCTTTCAGTAAATAGTTAATAGAACTTTGAAAATAGGACAAGGAAAAAAGCTGTTCAAATTGTTTAATTATGTTAACATTGTTTTGATTATTATCATTTATAGAACCATTAATAATCGTAGCAGATCCTGTAGTCATTTTTTGCAAAAAATATTCAGAATATTCCTTTTGCGCAGTCCATCTTGTATAAACTGACAAATTGGCTTTATCAAAAAATAGTGTGTCAACACATAAAATCATTGTTTTGGGCAGCTTATCTGTGACATCTAATTGTCCAATTGTATTTAGGATATCGTAATAATCCGCCCCAGATTCACCCAAATTCATAAAAGAATCTGTGCCAACCATTTCTGATGACACACACATAATCAAACTTGGGCCAACAGCTAAGCAGTCGATATCGTTTGGCATATCCATAACAAGGAATTTTCTTGCTTCACGCTCATCAATATTGCCTGAAAGAACATAGGTATCATTTCCATTCAATATCGATGTGGAAACAGCTTTAGCAATGTTTCCATTTGCCCACAATATATTTGCCGGATCCGCATAACAATTGACAGATACCAGTAATATCAGCACCGGCAAAAAAATTATTAGATATTTACAAATCGATTTTATCACTTTTATACCTCAAAATTGAAAATAGATAAACGAAGATGCTCCCATGATTCCAAAAAACATTATGAATAAAACTTGCGTCCAAACAACGATGCACTTAAAGGCAAAATTTTGTTTACCCAGGAAATCACGTACATTGATTTCCTTGTTTATCATATAATCAACAACCATCACGGCCAGAATACCAAATATTACCACGATAATGTCCTGCTGATCCAGGCCTAATGTGAACAATGAGTTATCAACCAATATCAAGGGATTGAATGTGGTGAACATACTCTTAAGGACATGTAGACCATCCGTAAAACTCTGAGCACATACAAACACCCAGCAAAGACACATTAACATGAGCGTGCGAAATCTCGAAAACAATCGATAACTGAAACATTCTGTATTGATTTTGAGTACCTCAATTATTCTTTTAAAAAATGGGCTAAGTAACTCACTGGAAATAAGATAGACACAAGGTAAGATACCTGACGCAAAAAAGTATTTAACTGATCCACCATGCCAAAGACCGACACATAGCCAAACAACAGATAATCCAAGGTAAGTCGGAATATTTTTCCCCTTTTTCTTACCAAATAGCTTTTTGCTTTTTTGGCCAACTCCTTGCAAAAAATCACCTTTGAGCAAAGGATACAGAAGATAGTCTTTAAACCACAGTCCAAGGGTGATGTGCCATCTTCTCCAAAATTCAGAAATTCTTTCCGAGAAAAAAGGTGCTTTGAAGTTTTCTGGAAGCTTAATCCCAAATGCTTCAGATGCGCCTAAAACAATGTCCATGCAGCCAGAAAAATCTGTATATAATTGGAAAGCATAGCAGAGCGTTGCTATAAAAATATACATTCCAGGATAATTCGTATAATCGCCATATACAGTATTTACAAGAATTGCCAAGCGGTCAGCGATCACCATTTTTTTGAAAAATCCCCAAAGTATTCGCGTAAATCCATATGAAATATTGTTTAAATCTAGTCGATGGTCTGAGAATAATTGATTTTCCATTTCTCCGTAACGTAAAATCGGTCCCGATATCAGTTGCGGAAAATAGCAGGTAAAAAGAGCATGTTTGAGAATGTTGGTCTGTGCTTTGCAGACATTTCTATTAACATCAATGACATACCCGATTAGTGACAATGTGAAATATGAAATACCGATCGGTGCAATAATATTGACCATTCCAAGTCCAGGACTAATTCCGAATAAGCCGCCGGTACCATTGATCAAATGAATGAAAAAATTTGTTTCTTTCAATGCACCCAGTACAAACAATGAAAGAAAAACCGTCAGAAAAAGTATAGTCTTTCTCTTTTTTTCACTCTCATATCGTTGTATAATTCTTGCGCCAAAGTATGTAACAACGATGCCATAAAAAAGATAAGGCAGCGTTTTCCAACCATCTGACCACGAAAAAAATATTAAACTGATTATCAGAAGCCAAAACCATCTAGTCTTTTTAGGCAATACATAAAAAATGATCAATGCACCTAAAAAAAAGGGCAGAAAAATAGCCGATGTCAAACTCATTTTGATACCATTCTATCAAGAATTATGTTAACCATTTCTCCAACATTTTTCATTTCAGTTATTTCGCCCATAGTGAACTTCATTTTGAATCTTTTTTCAATTGATACGACAAGATTGATATGTTCCAAACTATCCCAATCCTCTATGTCCTTTGATGTTGTTGAATCATTGACAGAAATCGTTTCATCATCAAATACGTCCTGGAAAACCTCGTTTAATTCTTGAAATACGTCTTCTCTAGTCATTTTTTCACTCCTTTATAAATGTTTTATTTTGTTTGAATGTTTTTAAATCAGCTATGAATTTGTCACCGACTGAAGCAAAGCCCATTTGTTCATATATTTTTGCAACCATAGAATTTTTTGGAGTTTTCAGATACTCGCCAACCACATGATCAAAGCCATTTTCACGTGCTATTTCAATGATTTTGTTAACAATAAATTCTTCCATACCTCGTTTCAAAACGCGGCAGCTCATCAACCATGTTTCTATAAACAGAGTATTATGGTTTTGTTTTTTTAATATAACAACACTGATCAAACCATAATCGCCGTACTTATCAGTCAAAGTGAAATATATTGTTAAGTAGTCGTCATCTTGAGATATTTTTTCAATTTCAGACTCGATATAGCGAACTGTTCTGAGATTGAATTGGTTTGATCTCTGTGACAATTGAGCAATACGGGGATATTGAAAAGCATCAAATGGTTTTGCAGTAGCAACCATATCCAAACCGATCAAGTAATCATCATATGAACCAAACTGATTCAATAATGCTGTCCGATTGATTTCAACCTGATACTGCCTTGCCCTATCTTTATCAGAGTCAGAAAACGATGCTGTTTCAAAAAGGTTCAATTCCTTCAGGTAATCGAGATAAAGGGCTGGATCCACTGGCAACTCAGGTATTGTTATTTCTGGTATTAGACTTCTGACAAGATTTCGTTCAAATGGGTTGTCATCAATAAACACAATGCTGTCCATGCCAATATTAAGTGTTTGCTGAATTTTCATGATATTTGTTGCTTTATCATCCCAATTGGCAACGAATATCGCTATATCCTGCAATTGAAGAATCATATCTGGATGATTAGTAAATGGTTCTTTGGCTGTTATTTCATTGTTTTTGCTGCAAACTGCTAGTATGATACCACGGTTTTTCAATTCCTTTAGCCATTTCTGAAGTTCTGAAAATGCGTGCCCGAGACCAAGTTCGCCAATTTGAATTCCATTGAGTCCATCATCCCCGATAACGCCACCCCATAAAGTGTTGTCCAAATCGACAATAACGCACTTTTTAACCAATCCCTTAAAAGCTTTAATTACATCAACAACCTGTTTTGCAACTTCAGGCAATATATTTGTAGTTAACGGCATTTTGGCAATATAATATAGATTACAATCAAAAACAATTTTACGACCGTAAATGCTATTAATGTGGTTTAGGTCAACTAAATAAACATTTTTGTTTTCCTGACAGCCTTCCATTAATAAATAATTAAGTTTCTTTATTTGATATAAAAAGGATATGTTTGTTTTGTTAGCATAATTGCCAAACACACGATCGTCTACTTCAACAAAACTGAATTGAATTATTTTTGTCATGATACGACTGTTAATTTGCGCCCAACAAAATTTAATGTATTCAAAATTGTCCCGAGCGAACATCTCTCTTTGGCTTATGTCAGTAGAGCAGAAGTCCTCGTATAATCGTTCCGTACAAATATATAACAAGACCGCATCAGGACAAAACGAATACAATTCAGAAGCGCTATTAAGAGCTTGGGCTTCGATTTGATTATAATCAGCGTCAAAGACTGTTAAAGCCAATTGCTCAGTATAGGCATAGCCTTTAATGGCCGTAACTAAATGCTGAGTTGAGCAATTGCCAAGAACAGCTAAATTGAATACATCAAAACCAGTTGTTTCTTTTTTCAAATTTTTCTTCAGTTCATTGAACAGTATACTAATCAAAATGGTCACCTTTCTTTTGTAGACAACAAATTAATAATATACATGTCAATTTTTATAAAAAACTCAACTCATATAATATATCAAATCCTTATATTATATGCAACCCTTAAGAGCCAGCCAAACAACTAGTCGCTTTTTGAGTAATCCGTGCCATTTTGAGCCATCGTTCCAGTGAGTGAAAGCCACGAGCGAACTCAATAAGAAATAATCGTCACTTAATTGAGCTTGTAAATCGTATAATCACTATTTTCAAACGCAATTGGAAAACTGTCAATTTTTGCTGAGCTTGGGCTTAACCAATTGCAAAAAAGAATGTAATTGACGCCTTCATTTGTCATTAGAATAATTGCCTTACAGTCATTATTCACTCTTCTTCAATAATCTCATATCTCTTTTTCGTCTCGTTCTCACTGAGTGTAATGTCTGCTGTAAATGTATTTCAAGGTTGTTCAGTAGCTCCTAATTAATAATGTTATTGTGCAATTTGAAACCAAGTCAATCTGACTTGTTTGTTTCACTATTAACTTTTTTTCGATTAACAAAGCCCAATAATGTATCCATAATCATTTTATAATCTGAATTCAATAGATATATTAGGGATCACAGCCTGAATCAATGCTGTCAAATGGTGCAAGCTACTCAAGCGAAGATTCTTAATTATTATTTAGCAGCATCCATCAAACTCTTTACAATATGCAGAATATCTTCCGTTGTCAGATTTGTACTGCATGGTATGTTCACGATTTGTGCAAGGTATTCCTTTGCCTTAACAATTTTATATGTCTGACAATCCAAATATGGCTTCTGTTCGTTTATCAGACCCCAAATTGGTCGTGATTGTATTCTATTTGCTGAAAGATAACGAATGATTTCATCCCTGCTCAGCGGATATCCGTCGCCGCACCGAAGTGCATAGAACCAATAATTACTTCTGGTACCTTTCTTGAAATCCAATATTGATAATCCCGGTATTTCCCGAATTTTCTCTTTATATAGGTTGTAATTTGTCTCCTTAACCTTTATGAAATTTTCCAGCTGCTCCAGCTGTGCCAAGCCAAGCGCTGCCTGCAAGTTGGTCATGCGATAGTTATAACCTATTTCGTCATGTGTATAATACAGTTCGTCACTCTTTGCCTGCGTAGCCAGGTGCTTCGCTTTTTTTAGCAATTCCAAATCATCAGAAACGATCATGCCGCCGCCGCCGGTTGTTATGATTTTATTCCCATTGAATGAATATATCCCAATTGTTCCAATCGTACCGGCAAATTTGCCATTATATTTTCCGATCGTATAGTATGTACCCATGGCTTCAGTAGCATCTTCGATAACCTTAAGATGGTATTGTTCTGCGATCTCCATAATTCGTTCCATATCTGCCATATTGCCAAACACATGAACGACCAATATTGCTTTTATCTGTTTGCCGGTCCTGCTATTAATCAACTTGTCGTCTGCTAAACTGCACTCATTCCGGCAAAAATCAGAAAGTTTACCCGCATCCATTGTAAGCGAGTCATCACAATCCATGAATATCGGTTCAGCCCCGATATACTTGACAGGATTCACTGCAGCAATAAAAGTCAAGGTCGGAACGATCACCTCGTCAGCTCTTGTAACACCACACAGCATCAAGGCAATATGGATTCCGGATGTTCCATTCTGGCAGGATACTGCCCCACGGGCGTGAACATACTCGGCTGTCTTTTTTTCGAAATCATCAACATATGGACCGCCTGTAGAAACCCATTCCGTTTCAATTGCCTGTGTGATGTATTTCAATTCATTTCCCTTCAAATTAGGCACGGATAATGGTATGAATTTATTCATTTCTCCCATCGCTCCTTAATTTTTTTCATTCCAGATCGGGGTTTTAAGTGTCCATTCACCGAATTTATTTTTCTCGAAAAGCTGTCTATTGTACAGTACTTCATCACAAAAGTCCCCATTATTACAGATTGTAGATATCCGTTTTATACTTATCCATATTGTTTCTGAAAAACTCAATCGTTTCCTTGAGTCCCTGTTCGAAAGAATATTGCGGACTCCAGTTTGTCAGCCTTTTAATTTTCTCATTTGATCCCAGCAATCTGTTGACTTCGCTCTTCTCTGGTCGAAGTCGCTGTTCATCACACACAATCGTTGCGCTGGGATTAATCTGTCTGATGAGTTCATCTGCAAGCTGTCCCATTGAGATTTCATTCTGTGTGGCAATATTAATATGCTCTCCGATTGTATTCTTCGATCTGGCAATTTCAATAAATCCTTTCACGGTATCCTTCACATAATTGAAATCTCTTGTTGGTGTCAATGCACCCAGCTTGATTTCTTCCATTCCCGAAAGAAGTTGGGTGATTATCGTAGGGATGATTGCCCTTGCTGATTGTCGCGGCCCATATGTATTGAACGGTCTTACAATAGTAACAGGAAGATCAAAGCTTCTATAGAAGGACTCTGCAAGACAATCTGCAGCGATTTTTGTGGCTGAGTATGGAGATTGTGGCTGACGAGGATGTTCCTCATCAATAGGAACATATAAAGCTGTGCCATACACCTCAGAAGTAGAGGTAACTAACACTCTTTTCGTTCCTAAATCACGAGCAGCCTGTAACACATTCAGTGTACCTTTGATATTAGTATCGACATACGTGTCTGGGGAATGATAGCTGAACGGGATGGCAATAAGGGCCGCTAAATGAAAGACTTCATCGACACCGTTCATTGCTTCCCTGACACCATTTGGATCACGAATATCCCCGGAGAATATCTCGATTTGATCCAATTTCTCTTTTGGAATTGAGTCAAGCCAGCCCCAATTGTTAAAAGAGTTATAGTACGTAAATGCCTTAACAGCATATCCACCTTCTAATAATGCCTCAGTTAAGTGGCTACCAATAAAGCCGTCAGCTCCAGTGACTATTACTTTAGTCATACTTAATTCTCCATTTTCTTATTGCCTTAGTTCAAAATCAATTTTTCTATCATACATCATTTGCGTATATGGTGTTGTATGAATATCTTAAAACACAAGATGGTATTTAATGAGATATTATTTTTCAGAATTTTTCTTTGACTGCAATTATACCAGAGTTACAGAAAAATGAATAGTTTATGCAACTGCTTTAAACGGAACAGTTATTGTAAACACAACCATATAGATTGCCCAAACAGTCAATATTTTCATCATTTTGAAATAGTCTATCCCCCTTGAAATCATTTTGATTCGATTTTCATCACATATTATTCCGAGTCTGATTTTTTTATTTTCGGAGAGAAACGACTTACAATTCGCTTTCCCAAATTCACCGATGGAATTTCAACATACAAATATGATAAATATGAGAAAACTAGAGTCAATGCCAACGCAATCAGTAAACTCACCCAAGTGGGCAACCGTCCATTGATTATATGCAAAACGCTTAGCACAATCGGCAAATGCAGTAAATATAAGCTGTAAGATATCTTTCCTAAGAATTTCATCGGTCGCAGTAACCAAAATTTATTGTTGGAAATAACCAAAATAATAATAATGCAAGAACCTAAGGCAATCATCCAGTCCTCTACAATGGCTTTATGCAATAATTTTTGATTGTAAAACATCCACGAATATGAGAATGACAATATTCCTATCAAAATAATACATGTTTTTTTGATTCGACTCAGGGATGCATATTTCTCCAAAATGATTTTATAATTTTTTGCCAAAACAGCCCTGCGAAACGCGGCAAACCGGAGCCATCAGCGCGGAGGCTTAGAGCCATCTGCGCGCGATAGAAGAGCCACTCACCGCGCTAGTTAGAGCCATTACCTCAAACATCCTGTAAGATCAAATCACTGTCATAAGGCAGAATAAATCTTACGGAGGTTTGAAAATGTCAGATTATCTAACTGTTGTAAGGGCCGTGTACAGCGGCCTTAGCCAGCGAGAAGTGGCCAAAACACACCAGGTATCCAGAAATACCGTGGCGCTGCTTCTCCGGGAAGCCAAGTCACTGGGATGGCTTACCCTGGAAGATCTCAACCATGCCGATAATGCATCCCTTTCTGCCGCTTTGGGAAAAGAGAGAAATGTATCGCGGGATGAGACATTCCGAATGCCGGATTACGAGTATGTTCATACAGAACTTGCCAAACCGCATGTTACATTAAACCTGTTATGGGAAGAGTATGTTGAATCCTGTCGACAAAGCGGAGACCGATTTTACATGGAGACTCAGTTCCGACGCTATTATCACAAATTTGCAAGAGTCCATAAAGCAACAATCCGACTGGAACACAAGCCAGCGTTATCTATGGAAGTCGATTGGGCCGGCACAAAAATCGCATATTTCGATGCAGAAAACGGCAAAATGTCCGAGGCTTCTTTGTATGTTGCCGTTTTGCCCTGCAGCCAACTCATCTAAGACGAGTGGTTACTTTTCCCCATCCATGAGGATGACACACAACTATTGCTCTCGCTCATTGATCGTCGCTATCATCAACATGCAACCATCATCGTTTCACAATTCGAACCGCCCGAATGGCTGGATCAGATCCCAATTCCGGTTGCTGCTGAAGCGATTACAGACCGTCTTTCAGCGCAAGCATACAAGGTCATCATTCAGGGCAAACAATCAATGCGTTTACAGAAGCACTAAACAGAGAGGGCCATCTCCTCGCGGAGATGGCTCTTTCCCCGGGCGCAACTGGCTCCGAACTGCGCGCGAATGGCCCTCTTAACTCCGCGCTAGTGGCTCTTTCAAAACGCTCTACGCATGTTTGTCCAAAAATACGAGTTTTTCGAGACTGAACTGTTGTTTTGAGCATAATTTGAGCATAATTTTTTCAAAAGAGTACTGGAAGGTGCTATTGATTACTGAAATCTATATGCGCTAATCAACATGAATTCCCAGAATTAATGACGATGTTTTGGGCATTGAATATAGCGGATAAAATTGATTTATCTTCAGCCAGATTCAGATAAAAGGCGGAATATGCGAAACGCGGACAAACCGGAGCCATCAGCCCTCTTAACACCGCGCAAGCGGCTCTTTCAAAACACTCTACTCAATAATCACCCTATTTTTATATATAGAACAAAAATGAATACCATTGACAAGACTTTCTTTGCATTTATATATTTCATATAATATTGATAGTATAATTATTATCGAGTCTATTGACATTAATTTGGTTGGTGAGAAATATTTTACAGAAATATTTGAAGATACACCAAGAAATATTCATTGAAATGATCGGTTGAAATCTAATGCTAGTTATTCATTAATCGAATACTTTCTATTTATAAATTATTTGGGGGGCTAATATAATGGAGAATACGACTGAATCCTACCTCCGTGCGACTGATGAAAATAATATAGTGCATTATAAAGTTGGAATACTTGCAGAAGGTGACCATATATCTGAAGGCTATGAAGAGGTTTACCTTGACTACCTTCGACTTCGAGCAAAAGTGTATGTTGATCAGACGGGTATGTTATCAGAGGAGGCAATCCTTGAAGATGGAACTGAGAGGGATGAGGATGACTATCGATCCATACATTTTGGCGTCATTGCTGATAATTGCAGTTGTTCACGAGTAGTTGCCGCTTTGAGGATCATTCTGAAAAGTGATCTAAATATGAGTACACTGCCAGTTGAAAATTATTTTCCCAATCTTTTTTCGTTTTGTCCAATATCTAATGGTGCTCTTGAACTGTCCCGATATATTTGCACACGCGAATATGAAACCAAACAATTTGAATTACAGTGGATGTTGCTATGCAGAGTTATGCATTACATTAATGAAAAAAACATATTGCAAGCATATGCTGTTATAGAAACTTCACTTGAACGAGTTTTTCGAACAAGGGGTGTTCCCATAAAGCGACTTTCAGAGCCGCAATTTGTTTTGAAATATCGTAGTTATAATATTCCGGTAATATTTAATATAAAATTAACTGCTAGATTAATGTCCTTAAAATATCCTAGAATTTTTGAAAAAATAACTGAATCAAACGATGTTTTCTTACACTTCAAAATATGCGGCGATAATGGAGTAATATATGAAAACAATTAATTCACCCGAATTTTCAAGAAATTATGGATTTATAAACGAAGCTGAACAAGAAGCACTTTTTAACGCTAACATTGCAATTGCGGGCGTAGGCGGAGATGGATTTCAACTAGGATTAAAATTGGCACAAAAGGGTGTTCAACATTTTTCTATAGCTGATCCGGAAATATTTGAAAAGGAAAATACTAATCGAGTTCCTGGTGCAACTCAGTCTACTTATGGAAGGAACAAAGCTGAGGTCTTTCAAGAACGAGTTCACGATATTAATCCAGATGCTGTCGTTAAAATTTGGATTAATGGTGTTCAGAAAGAAAATGTCGAGGAATTTATGCATGGTGCGACTCTTGTTCTGGATGAGTCCGAGCTTACGCACCTCGAAATTGGTACAATGATTGCACGACAGGCAAGGAAACAAGGAATACCAAATCTTTTAGTAATGAATATAGGCTTTGCTGCGCAAGCAACATCGTTTAGACCTAGTGGAGGTAAGACATTTGAACAACTCATGGGTATACCAAATGGAATGCCTCTTGATGAAGTATGCGAGATGAAAGTGAAATTTGAGCGCTGTCTCCCTTATATACCTAGATATGGTGATATTAGAACTTTGATAGCAGCCCAAGAAGGTGCTCCATTACCGTCAATTGCAGAGGGTGTAGATGTTGCATCTGCGTTGGGAACAACACAGGCATTTCTACATATTGTTCACGCAGTTAATAATCGCCGACCACCACCTACTTGGGCACCGCGATTCAAATATTTAGATTCATATACTTGTAGAGGCGGAGATATATATTTTCCATTAATATCATATTATGCCAGATTGAGCGAAGTGATTATTCGGAACAGTCTCGGATGTAATCCCAAGGCAAATTACACAGAAGTAGATCGTAAACGCCGCGAGGGAAATCACACAACTTTTCAACACTAAAGCACAGGTAAGAACCTTAGAAAAATCGATAATTTGTGAATCGCAATTATGTTTTTTTGATATAATTGAAAATATTTTAGTATTCAAAAAACATTAAATGATATAAATATATATATGATCAACACAACGGAGTTAAATGCAACGCCTGAGTCTGTTGCAGATATAATTAAGATATTTAACCAGATGATTTGAACTGACAGAAATGCGGTAACGAATATTCTGCGTATAGCGTTTTGAAAGAGCCACTAGCGCGGTGTTAAGAGGGCTGATGGCTCCGGTTTGTCCGCGTTTCGCATATTCCGCCTTTTATCTGAATCTGGCTGAAGATAAATCAATTTTATCCGCTATATTCAATG
>Ga0209540_10000503_pt1 | contig 36737 bp, 24 predicted proteins | sample BarGraIncu01121A_FD_184501 | JGI IMG/M metagenome (GOLD analysis project Ga0209540, IMG submission 184501) | Arctic peat soil microbial communities from Barrow, Alaska - Barrow Graham LP Incubations 011-21A (SPAdes) (version 2) | ecosystem: Environmental > Terrestrial > Soil > Wetlands > Peat... | reverse complement strand
GTACTAAATGACAAAATAGGACCAACTAATACGACTTCTTTGGTTTTCGATTATGCATATAGATTCAACCTTACTGAAAACTCTAAAATGGCCTTTGGTTTAAGTGTAGGAGCGAATTTATTTCAAGCTGACTTGAGTGCGCTACAATTGGACGTTCAAAGTGATCCGGTATTTCTTAACAATATCAATAATCATGTAACTCCTAATATTGGTTTTGGTGCATATTATTCCAGAGAGCGTTTTTATGCAGGTTTTTCAATTCCTAATTTGTTAGAAACCAGCTATTCTGAAATAGATCAAGGCAATGGAAATAGCTTAATAGGAAAAGAACAAAGGCATTACTTTTTTATTATGGGAGCACTATTTCATGTGACAGAAAATCTGGATTTCAAACCTACATCATATGTTAAAATGACAGTTGGAGCACCTATTGAAGCCGACCTTACTGCATCGTTTATTATTCAAAAAAGATTTTTGCTGGGTGCTATGTTTCGTACCGGTGATGCTGTTGGAGGTTTAATTGGATTTGATATTACTGATCAGTTACATTTGGGTTATTCTTATGATTGGTCTTTTGGGTTACAAACATTTAGGTATAATAAGGGAAGTCATGAATTAGTATTAAGATATGATTTTCTCTTTTTAAATAAAAAACAAATCCATTCTCCAAGATATTTTTAATCTCTTAAAAAATTAAAATATGAAAAAGATATTTATACCCCTTATAGCACTTATCGTTACATGCTTTAACGTTACTGCACAGGAAAAATCAAATAAGGAAATTAAAGGAGATAAAAGTTCTTTTAATTACTCTTTTGATAAAGCCATTAAATCATATACCCGCGACAAACACCTGAGTGTAGAAGGACAACGGATGTTGGCCGAAAGCTATCATAAAGTTGATAGTAATGCATTGTCCGAAAAGGTGTATTTCACTATGATAAATGCAGACAAAGAAATTGTCCCGGAAGATTATTACAATTATGCCATGGTATTGAAAATGAATGGAAAATATGATGAGTCTAATAAATGGATGGACAAATTTGTAGTACTAAAACCGGAAGATTTGCGTGTAAAGGACTATGTGGCAAACAGCAGTAAACTGGCAAAATTACAAAAAGATAATGGTGAATTTCAAATAAAACATCAGTCTATCAATACTGATGCACTGGATTTTGGTACGTCATATTATAAAAATAAAGTTGTTTTTGCCTCCACCCGTACACACTTTAAATTTCTTGTCAGGAAATACAATTGGACTAAAGAGCCATTTTGGAATATGTTTATTGCCGATGTGGACAACAGTCAATTAAAGAATCCTGAAATTTTCAATAAAAGTATGAATGGTAATTTGCACGATGGTCCGGCTTGTTTTAGCAATGATGGCAATTTTATGGCATTTACCCGAAACAATTATCATGATAAAAGTAAAGATAGAGTTGTAGAACTTCAAATCTGGTTTAGTAACTTCAAAGACGGAAAATGGTCGAAACCAATACCTTTTGTTCATAATAATACAGCATATTCAGTTGGTCATCCTTGTTTGACATCCGACGGAAAAACAATGTATTTTACAAGTGATATGCCTGGTGGTTACGGTGGAACAGATATTTATAAAACTACTAAAGACGGAACCGGTGAATGGGGAATCCCTGTTAACCTTGGTGATAAAATAAATACAGAAGGTGACGAAATGTTTCCCTTTTTAGAAGATAAAAGTGGAACTTTCTTTTTCTCTTCCAACGGACGTTTTGGTCTGGGAGGTTTGGATATTTTTATTAGCACTATGAACGGCTCCGAATTTAGCCAGCCCTATAATGCAGGTTCTCCGTTAAATACACAATATGATGATTTTGCTGCAATAGTTGATGGCAAAATGGATAAAGGTTATTTTTCAACTAATAGAATCGGTGGTAGTGGTGGTGATGACATTTATTCCTTAAAAATAGGTGATCCGGTTGTTCTGTTTTCTGTTATCACTCCTACAGATGTTCCGGTCATACGGAAGATAAGGGAAACATTCCCGCTTCGTAACTACATATTTTTCACTCTGGGATCAACTGAGATACCTGATCGTTATGTATTGCTTACCAAAGATAAGGTAAAATATTTTAAAGAAGAACATTTAGAAGAATTTACATCTAAAAATCCTGCAGGTCGATCAAAACGACAAATGAATGTTTACTATAATGTAATCAATATTCTCGGTGACCGTATGGGGAAAAATCCTTCTGCAACCATTACTTTGGTTGGATCGTCAGAGAAAGGACCGGAAGATGGAAAGGCAATGGCAGAAACCGTTAAGCGATATTTGGTAGGAGTTTTTTCAATAAAAGCTTCGAGAATTAATATCGAAGGACGGGATAAACCTAAAATTCCATCCGAACAGCCGGGCGGTGTACTCGAACTAGTTCTCCTACGTGAAGGAGATCAACGGGTGTCTATCGAGAGCAGTTCACCTGCTATTCTGATGGAATTCCAAAGTGGCCCGGATGCTCCGCTAAAGCCTGTGGAAATAGTTACTACGGAGGAATTAACACCGAACTACGCTGTTTCATTCAACGCTGAAGGAGCAAAGAGCGCATTCACATCGTGGTCGTTGGAATTGAGGGATGAAAAAGGAAAAATACAGTCTTTTGGGCCTTTTACAGAAGATAAGGTTAATATCTCAAGAGAATCCATTATGGGTAACCAACCTCAAGGCAATTATACGGCAACGATGATAGGGAAGACGAAGATTGGCAAGACGATAAAAAAGGACACTTTAATACGCATGGAACTTGCTTTGACTCCAAAAATCAAAGAAGTAATGCGATTCAGCATAATTTTCGAATTTGATGATCCCACAGCTATCGCTATTTATGAAAAATACCTCACTAATATCGTAACACAAAAGATTCCTAGTGGTGGTAATGTTATTATACGTGGCTTTACAGATATTATCGGAACTACAGAACATAATCAAATTTTATCATTGGCTCGTGCTAACGATGCGAAGAAGATTATTGAAGCTAGCCTGGCGAAAGCAGGTAGAACCGATGTTACTTTTGAAGTTACCGGTTATGGCGAGGATGAAAAAACAGCTCCTTTCGAAAATAAATATCCTGAAGAACGCTTTTATAACCGGACGGTTATCATTGATATAGAACCACCTAAATAATCTGTGTTGTTTACTTTACATTTAAGTTTATGTTAGTGGAACAGAGACCTCGTATGGGGTCTCTGTTAATTTTTAATGTAAGTTTTGTGTTCGGTTATTCAAAGCCTTCTTATCTTTTAACTCAACATTTGCATCCATTACTGAAAACTGTTCACTCTTCACTAAAAATGTGTGAATCTTGTAATTAATTTTGGAAATTGTGTAATACAATTTCCGATAAATGGGCTAAACTTTGCAGATTGTGAATTGAATCCCACAAAATAACCATTAATGACTCGCAAACATAAAATCGCCCGAATTTTATTCATTATTTTCACTGCCATTATCATTATGGTGGTGATTGTAATTGCCTTTATCTCACCTATCACCAAGCATTTAATAGAAAAATACGACCAGCAATATACAGGACGACAAATCACCATGGAACGGGCTTATGTGAATCCTTTTACCGGCTATATTCATTTCAATAAGCTGAAGATTTATGAACTAAAAAGCGATAGCATTTTCATTTCAGTCGATGGATTAAGTGCCAATATAGCCCTGTTTAAATTGTTATCGAAAACTATCGAAATATCAAAACTTACCTTAGACCGGCCTAAAGGATTCATTATTCAGAAGAATAAAGATTTTAATTTTGACGATTTAATAAAGAAATTTACAGCAAAAAAAACCGATACAAAAGCCTCAAATGTACATTTTAATATACTGAATATAAAAATAATAGACGGAGAATTCCATTACAGTGAAAATCATTATCCAATAAACTACTATATTAAAAATGTAAATATCGAAAGCACCGGAAAGCGGTGGAATAGTGATACGATCGCCGCACATTTTTCCTTTTTATCAGGTATAGGAAAAGGTGATATGAAAGGCAATTGTACGGTCAATTTAAAAAATAAGAATTATCGCCTGGCAATTGTAGTTCAAAAATTCGATTTGAATATTATAGAACAATACCTCAAAGATATAAAGAACTATGGAAGATTCACGGCTAATCTGGATGCCGATTTGAGATCAATAGGTAACCTAAACGATCAGGAAAATATGACTGCTTCGGGGTTACTGGCCATTAATGACTTTCATTTGGGAAAAAATTCCAAAGACGATTATGCTTCTTTCGACAAACTGGTATTGGCAATAAAAGAGATGAGCCCGAAAAAACATATATATCTTTATGATTCGATTACGCTCGACCATCCGTATTTAAAATATGAGCGTTACGATAAGTTGGATAATATACAAACAATGTTTGGTAAGAATGGATCCAACATTACATCCGCAAAAGCAAATACGGCTCAATTCAACCTTATTTTTGAAATAGCAAATTACGTAAAATTGCTTGGGAAGAATTTCTTTCAAAGTGATTTTAAAATTGGCCATGTAGACATTTACAAAGGCGATATACGGTTTAATGATTATTCAGGCAGCGAAAAATTTGCCATTCAATTAAACCCGATAAATGTTTGGGCCGATTCCATCGATAAGCACTACCAAAGAGTAAATCTATCTTTAGAATCTGCTGTGAAACCCTATGGAAATATATCGGTTGCGCTCAGTATAAACCCCAAGGACAATGGAGAATTTGATTTGCAGTACCATTTCCGGAAATTTCCGGTGGCGATGTTTAACCCATATATTATTACGCTGACTTCCTTCCCTTTGGACAGAGGAACAATAGCGTTTAATGGTAACTGGAAAGTGAGAAACGGTATTATTAAAAGCAACAATCACTTGATAATTATCGATCCAAGAGTCTCTAAGCAAATAAGAAAGGAAGACATGAAATGGATTCCACTGCCGCTTATCATGTCGTTTGTGCGTGAACGCGGTAATGTAATTGATTACGAAATCCCGATTACAGGTAATATGAAGAATCCGAAATTTCATATACATGATGTAATCTTCGATTTACTCGGGAATATATTTATTAAGCCTCCAACAACACCTTACGGAATAAAAGTAAAAAATATTGAAACAGAAATTGAGAAATCGCTCACATTAAAGTGGGAAATGCGACAAAGTTCACTCCTACCTGATCAGGAAAAGTTTATTGAACAACTATCGGAATTTCTACAGAAAAACAAGGAAGCAATTATAACTGTTTATCCGAAGTATTATACTATAAAAGAACATGAATATATCCTGTTTTTCGAAGCAAAGAAAAAGTATTTTCTGGCTAGTCATCACAAAAAGGCCGGAACTTTCAATGAAACAGATTCAATTAGTGTTGATAAAATGTCTATTCGGGATGCCATGTTTGTTCGTTATTTAAATAAACATACAAAAGATACGTTGGTTTTTACCTTGCAGGAAAAATGCGCTTTACTTATTCATGCCAGTATAGTCAATGCCCGATTTAAGAAATTGAATAAAGAAAGAGAAGGAGCATTTATGATGGAGTTTAAGAAAAGAGATGTTGATAAACAAATAAAAATAGTTAGGGCTCAAAATGTCATACCATACAACGGTTTTTCGTTCTACAAGATATCCTATAAGGGTGAAATTCCTGCTGCATTTATCAAGGCATACCGGCAAATGAATGAATTAAATGAAGATGCCCCAAGAAAAAAATATCAACAGATTAGAGAGAAAAACAGGAAGAGATAAATTCTTCCGGATTAGAGTTTAAAAGAAATAAGTTGAATATGAATATAAATTATTTTAAACTGCCCAGCCATAACTTAGCTCCAGAACTCGCATCAATAATAGAAAAAACAGGTCAATCTACTTCTAATCACCGAAAAACGAGTACCTTTGAGGCATATTTCTTAAAAAGAGGAATAAAAAAACTAATCAGGTATATAAAATGACTTTTTCAGACTTAGGAATTAACGACAATATAATTCAGGCTTTAGAGGAAAACAAGATTTCCATACCAACTGATATTCAAAAACAGGCTATTCCGCATATCCTTCGGCACGATAAGGATTTAGTAGCCGTGGCACAAACCGGAACCGGTAAAACTGCTGCCTTCTGCCTACCAATTCTACAAACAATAGATTCCAAATTACCCAAAATTCAGGCGCTAGTTTTAGTTCCTACCCGTGAATTAGGGCAACAGGTCGCGCGTGAATTTTTTCTTTTCTCCAAACATCTTTCCCGTGTATTTGCCGAAGCGGTTTATGGTGGTGCTCCTATTGATGATCAAATTCAAAAACTGAAACGTGCTACTCATGTGGTAGTGGCTACACCCGGAAGATTGATTGATTTACTCGATCGGGACGCTTTAAGTCTGCAGGATTTGAAATATCTGGTACTGGATGAAGCCGACGAAATGATGAATATGGGTTTCAAGTCGGAAATAGATCAGATTCTGAAATCCTGCAAGAAAGATATTACCAAAATGTTATTTACGGCCACCATGCCAAACGATGTCAAACAATTGATTCGTGATTATCTGTGTCCCGACTTTGTAGAGATTAGTATCAATGCCGAAGAATTTGTAAATCAAAAAATCGAACATCAATACCTGATTTACAAACAAGGTGAGAAACTTGATTATTTAAAAGCTTTTTTATCCGAACGAACCGATCAACGGGGAATTTTGTTTTGTCGCACCAAAACTGCTGCCAAAAGATTGGCAAAACAACTGGCAGGTTTCGAAGTTTTGGCCGATGCATTGCATGGCAACCTGAATCAGGAATCGCGCGATAAAGTAATGCGTGGATTTAAAAAAAACAGAATCAATCTGTTGGTGGCTACCGATATTGCCGCCCGTGGAATTGATGTAAAAGAGCTCGATTATATTATTCATTATAATTTGCCCGAAAAATCAGAACAATATACTCACCGTAGCGGTAGAACGGCAAGAGCAGGAAAATCGGGAGTTTCGGTTTGTTTTGTAAAAACTGAGAATCTGGATGAAATCAAGACTCTGGAGAATGAGCTAAATATCCAATTTTCGGTATTAGCAGTTGAACCTAAATCCGATTCGGGCTCTAACGCCACAGTTACGATTTATATGAATATGGGATTTGCCCAAAGTTTCACCAAAAACAATATACCTGAATTTATTGTCGAAGAAGCCGGACTCAACCCGGGAGATATTAAAAATGTGGTGGTGGAAGACAGCCGTTCGTACTTTGATGTTCCCGAAAAATACGAACAACAGATATTTATTAATCTGAAAGGATATAAGCTTTTTCACCGGAATTTAAAACTCACACTGGACGGAGAAAATAGTAAACGGAATATTTATTGATAAGAGAAATTAGTGAAGACTCATATGAGAGTGAGGGTTTCACTATACGAACCTGGAATTGTACACTTAGTGAAGCCCTCACTAAACAAATAGAATAACGTATGATACGATTTATCATTAAAGTCCTGTTAACTTCGATTTTGATAGTCACCATTTCCGAAGTAGGCAAGCGAAATTCCATCATGGCAGCGGTATATGCCTCTTTGCCATTAACCACCTTGTTGGCTATGGTGTGGCTATATATTGACACCTACGATACTCAAAAAGTTACTTCACTTTCGTGGAATATCCTTTTTGCAGTTATTCCAAGTTATGTTTTTCTTATCTCTATGCCAATATTGCTAAAGTTTGGATTTAATTTCTGGATTTCGTTGTCGGTTTCCATACTCCTGACTGCCCTCGCCTATTGGGGCTACGTAGAAATTTTAAAACATTTCAATATTACTTTTTAGAGAAAGCATTATTATATTTTACTTCAATAATTGAAAAGATGTATAAGACCAAAACCTGTGATCACGCATTGTTTGAAATATAAATTGTTTTTTTCACATACTCTATCTGAAAACTGTAAATTTTTAATTCTTTCATCACAAACTTATTTATAATTCCTGTATCTTTGCTCATTAGTTTATATGTTACTTTAGAACTGATTTCTGTTATTACAAAGCAATTTTACAAGAATGAAAAGATTTATACTTCCTCTATTAGTGTTTTTCCTGCCCGGAATTATCTATCCACAACAACGTGATTTAAATTATTTTTTGGAACAAGCCAGGAATACAAGTCCATTGATTCAGAAGAACAAGAACGATAATAAGATTCTTGATCTTGATTTACAACAAACCGAACGCATTCTGAAAAATCCGGAAATTAACCTGGAATCGAATATCCTCTTCGCTCCTATCATCACACATACCGGCACTTCGAATCGGTTGGACATTACTTCCGCTAGTGCCGATAATTATTCCGGTTACGATTTAGGAATTACAAACGGTGGTCAATATCAGGCTTTCGTTTCATTAAAGCAACCGCTGCTTGGAAACATGAATTATAAGGTATATTCCAAAAAATCGGATATATCACGTAAACAAAATGAAAATTCAACTACTATGACCATTCATGAAATGGAGCAATTAGTGGCTTATCAGTATATTCTTTGCCTGAAATCGAAAGCACAGTTAAAGAACAGCGAAATTATGCAAAAGCAGCTTGATGAGCAGTTGAATATTTTAAAAAGACTGGTTGAAAATGCCGCTTACAAGCAATCAGATTTAATGCTTCTTCAAATAGAAAAACAGAATCTGGAACTAAATACTAAATCGTTCGAAGACGATTTTAAAAACAATTTATATGATTTAAACCTGCTTTGTGGTATCAAAGATACTGCCGAAGTTGATATCGTGGAAATAGATTTGCAACTGAGGACTGAAACCAGTTCTGGTTCACAATTCATGACTTCATATAAACTAGATAGTCTGAGCATTGTTGCCGATCAATCGATTAGTGAACTGAAATACAAACCGCAACTGAGTGCTTTTGCCAATGCAGGTTTGAGCGCAGTCAACATTCCTGCTTTCAACCGACTGGGGTTTAGTGCGGGACTTACTTTCAGCTGGAATCTGTACGATGGCAACCAACGAAAACTGGAAAGAGAAAAGTCGAATGTGAATATCAATACCCTACAGTTTGAGAAAAGTCATTTCATCACGCAACAGGAAATCAATAAAGCTAAAATTAAAAGTCAGATAAAATCATTGGACGAACGAGGAATAATCCTCGAAAATCAATTGATTCAGTATGATAAACTCTATAAAGTTTATGAAAATGAGCTATCGCAAGGACTGGTTTCGGTGATGGATTTTAAAAACCTGTTGAAAGATATTACCACTAAAAAACAGGAATATCTGTTGCAAAAAATGGAGAAACAACTGTTGGTAAATTCATATAATTATTGGAACTACTAATTAGTTTATAGTTGGGAGTTTATAGTAAATAGTAAAAAATAAAATCATAATATGCGAAACTTTTCATTATTATTTGCAATATGCATAATGTCTTTGTTGCTAAATTCCTGCACAAAAAAAGAAGTGAAGGAAGAAGAGCAAACACCGGTTGTTACTGTAAAAATTGCTCCTGTGACATTTGGAGGAATTGACAACAAGCTTAGTTTTAACGGAAAAACCATTTATCTGAAAAAGAATCTGGTTGTTTCGCCGATCTCGGGTTATGTTCGTAAAATGTCGGTTAAGTTTGGAGATACTGTCAAAAAAGGAGATTTGTTATTCGAGATACAAACAAAGGAAAACAAGGCTTTAGAAAATACAAATTCGGGGAATATCGGATTAATCAATGTGTTGGCACCTTCGGGTGGCGTGATAAGTGCTTTGAGTGTAACCGAAACCGGAGCATATGTGGTGGAAGGTGCTGCTCTTTGTACGGTTGCAGAAAGCAATGAAGTGTTGGTACAATTAAATCTGCCTTTCGAATATAATTCATTGGTAAAAACCGGAACAAAATGCACACTTGTGTTGGGTGATGACACCCGATTTGAGGGAACAGTTTATCAGATACTACCAACTATCGACGAAGCAAACCAAACCCAGCAAATATTAATTAGACCACATACAAACAAAAAACTACCCGAAAACCTCAATCTGGCAGTTGAGATACTAAAAGCCAGACATGGCAAAACTTGTTTGGTTCCGCGGGAAGCTATCATGACAAATGAAACACAAACAGAATTTTGGTTAATGAAAGTGGTCGATAATAAGCTGGCGATTAAAGTTCCGATTAAAAAAGGAATTGAAAACGATGATACGGTTGAAGCTTTGTCATCAGGATTGACCAATACCGATGTGGTTATTATCGAAGGGGCTTATGGATTGAATGATAGTACGGTGGTGAAAATTGTAAAATAAATATGGATAAGATTTTTGTACGTTTTAAAAGTCCGATTGCGGTTATTCTATTACTTATTTTAATAGGTGGTGTTTTTTCATATACGAATATGAAGACATCGCTTTTCCCTAATGTAACTTTCCCAAAAATTAAAATAATTGCCCAAAACGGAGAACAACCTGTCGAAAAAATGATGGTAATGGTTACCAAACCTCTCGAAAATGCCATTAAAGGAGTTGATAACCTGCATTTAATCCGAAGTACAACCAGTCTGGGAAGTTGCGAGATTTCCGCTTTTATGAAATGGAATTCGGATATTGACCTTGACAAGCAACAGGTAGAATCTCAGATTTCGCAGATTAAAAACGATCTGCCTCCCAATGTTCAGATAACGGTGGAAAAAATGAATCCTTCCATTCTGCCGGTGATGGGATATTCGCTTCAATCGGATACAAAAGACGCTGTTGAGCTTAAAATGATTGCCCAATATACGGTAAAACCATATTTATCTCGTGTTTCGGGAGTTTCATCGGTACAGGTTATCGGAGGGAAGGAAAAAGAATACCGGATTGTTCTGGATGAGCGGAAATTAAATGTATTGAAAATTAACCCGTTGGATTTAGAGAAAATCCTTCAGCAAACCGATTTTATTAAATCAACCGGTTATACCATCGATTATAATCGCTTGTACCTGACTGTAACGGATGCTACACTTAAAAACATTGAACAGCTCAAAGATCTGGTTATTTTTGACAATGGAATTCGAAAAGTCAAAATCGGAGATGTATCAACAGTCGTGATTGCAGAACAAAATGAATATATCAAAATAAAAGCTGACGGTAAAAACGTGCCATTGATAGCCGTTGTAAAACAGCCTAAAAGTAATTTGATAGATGTAGCCAATCAGGTTTCGGAAAAAGTAGATGAACTGAATAAAATTTTACCAAAAGGTGTTGTTTTAAAACCTTATTACAACCAGGCTGAGTTTGTGAACGGCAGTATCCGCAGTATTATTGATGTATTGTGGATAGGATTGTTATTGGCCATAGTGGTTGTTTTGTTTTTCCTGCATTCGTACAAAGCAGGTTCGGTTTTATTGGTCACTATTCCACTGACACTTGCACTTACTTTTATTGCTTTGGCATCTATCGGCTTCGATTTCAATATTATGACCATAGGTGCAATTGCAGCTTCCATAGGATTGATCATTGACGATGCCATTATTGTTGTAGAACAGATTCATCGAACGCACGAAGAATTTCCGGACCGCAAACCGAAAGATTTAGTGGGAAAAGCCATTCAGTTCTTGTTTCCTTCTATGGTAAGTTCGTCACTCAGTACCATTGTTATTCTTATTCCGTTTGAATTAATGTCGGGTGTAGCCGGAGCTTATTTCAATATCCTGACCGAAACCATGATTATTACCTTGCTTTGTTCTTTTATTGTTACCTGGCTGGGATTACCTGTTATTTATCTTATGTTTTCCAAAAATAAAGGATTATCGGATTCAAATGAAACCCATTTGGTAAAACATCGTCCGTGGATCGAAATTTTTATAACACGTCCTTATATAAGCATTACTTTTGTAGTAATACTTATTTTAACGCTGATGCTTACTTTACCTAAATTACAAACTGGATTTTTACCTGAGATGGACGAAGGTTCTATTGTATTGGACTTCAATTCACCTCCGGGAACATCGTTGGAAGAAACCAACCGAATGTTGAATGAAGTTGACAGGATTCTTGAAACAACTCCAGAAGTAAAAACTTATTCACGACGGATCGGTACACAAATGGGGTTCTTTATTACCGAACCTAACCGGGGCGATTACCTGATTGAACTGAATGCTAAACGAAATAAAACAACCGATGAAGTTTCAAACCTTATTCGATTGCGGATTGAAAAAGCATTACCGGCATTGAAAGTTGATTTCGGACAGGTGATTACCGACATGCTTGGTGATTTAATGAGCAGTGTTCAACCTGTGGAAATAAAAATATTTGGCGATAATAATCTCAAATTACAAACACTTTCTAAACAAATAGCTGATAGTATAAAAACGATTAAAGGAACTGCCGATATTTTTGACGGAATTGTCGTTGCCGGACCTATGTTGAAGATTTTACCGAAAGAAGAAAAACTTAAACAGTTCGGATTGAACCCTTCGGATTTACAATCGCAAATGGAGACTTATATTTCCGGTTTAGTGATTGGTTCAATCCCCGAAAAAGAACAATTAACCGACATTCGGATGATTTTTCCACAGAATAATAAAACGCCTATTGAGAAGATGAAGGACGCTAAAGTTTGTACTTCCACTGGCGATTATATTCCGGTAAGCCAGATAGCTGATTTCAATATTCTAAGCGGTGTTACCGAAATTGAACGCGAGAATCTGCAAACAATGGGAGTTGTTACTGCCCGACTAAACAACCGCGATTTAGGAAGCGTGATGAATGATATTCAGGTAAAACTAAAAAAAATCAACTTACCTCTCTCCTACCAGATTGAGTACGGCGGTTCGTATGCCGAGCAACAACAATCTTTTGCTGAATTGTTGAAGATATTAATGATAGCCGCTTTGCTGGTTTTTACTGTAGTGTTGTTTATGTTCAAAAGTCTGAAACTGTCACTAACTGTCATTTTTGTAAGTTCATTGGGAATAGTGGGTGGTGTTGTTGCTTTATTTCTCACCAATACACCATTGAATGTTGGTAGTTATACCGGATTGATTATGATTGTGGGAATTATTGGGGAAAATTGTATCTTTACTATTCAACAATTTTTATTTGAATTGAAAAAAACGACTGTCAATCATGCCTTGATTTTTGCGATTTCAGCTCGCTTACGTCCTAAATTAATGACAGCCACCGGTGCCATTGTTGCATTAATTCCATTGGCATTGGGAATCGGTAGCGGTGCACAAATGCATCAATCCTTGGCCATAGCTGTTATTGGTGGATTAATCGTGGCTTTGCCTTTATTATTGATTGTATTGCCGAGTTTACTTAAGTTGATTATCAGAAAACATTCAACTGAAATTGAAATGACTGAAAACATAAGCCTATGATATTAAAAACACTACATATTCTTTGTTTTCTATCCTTCACTATTTTTATTCAGGCACAAACCGATACTATCAATACGCACATGCGTGTGAATTGGGATAAATTATCCATTACCGGAAGCTATCAAAACGGCTACGTTTACCCCACTAATGTCTTTGTAAAAGGAATTAATGTAAATTCGACAATTATTGAAGATTATCAGGCTTTCTCACTGAAGCTATCCACACAAACTACCGGAGACCGACTTTGGGAACAATTATGTAAAGCTCCAACTCTGGGAGTTTGCCTGTATGCTGCCGATTTTTTCAACGCGAAAGAGATAGGTTATCCTTTTGCGCTTTACGGTTTTTTGAATGCTCCCTTTTTCCGTCTGAACAGATTCTCACTAAATTACGAACTTGGCTTTGGTGCCACTTTTAACTGGAGATCATTCAATCCCCTAACCAATCAATACAATGTAGCTATCGGTGCAGGCGAAACATTTATGAGTGATGCAGGGCTGAATTTAAACTATGAACTGACAAATCATATCGACTTCATTGTCGGTGCCAGTTTTTCGCATTTCTCAAACGGTGCACTTAAGTTGCCCAATTTTGGGTTCAATACTCTTGGACCCAAAGTGAGTTTGAAATATAACTTTTACGAACGTCCAAAATTCACGAAACAGGTCATTCCAAAATTTAATCCCCGTAATGAATGGCTGGTTTCCACATTTGTAGGTATAAAAAACATCATTTTCGATTCTGCACAAATAAATATCATTGAAAAATACGAAGGAGTGTTCTTTCCCGTATTTGGCATTTCCACTACTTTCAACCGGCAAATAGGTTACAGATCTAAATTAGGAATTGGAATGACCCTTACCTATAACAGTTCAATCAATGCCCAGATAGCGGTTGATAATAATGAGTTATCCTATGTAGATGGTCCTATCAGTGATAAGATTCAATTATCTATTTATCCGTCCTACGAATTGGTTACCGATAAAATATCCTTTATATTGCAACCTGCTTTTTATATTTATCGCAAAAAAACAAAAAATCAATCTCCGGTGTTTCATCAACGTATAGGTTTGCAATATCACGTAACCGACGATTTATTTGTGGGTATTGCGCTCCGTGATTTTTCGTTACATGCTGATTTTATTGAATGGACTTTCGGGTATCGAATCAATGGAAAAGCATACAGGAAGCATGATAACATAAATAATTGATGATTTAAATTACAAAAACATGTTCAAAATAATATAAAATCCAATATTATACAGACTTATATTTCTGTAGTTTATGAAATGTATCAATTAATCACTTACATGAAAACACATTTAATACTTATCTGGCTATGCATTTCTTTATTTTCATTTGCACAGAATGATACAATAAAGAAGTCAAAATACCACTTTTGGGAAAATAAAGCCATCTCGGTTGGTTATCAGAATGGTTTAGTTTTTCAAACCAACGATTTTTTGAGAGGCCGTAACACAAGGGCAGCAAATGTAGACGAATATCAGGATCTTTTTATAAAATTATCTAAACGAACGAATGGTGAAAAACTCTGGGAGCAGATATACAAATACCCTACCTGGGGCTTTGGTGTATATGTTGCCGACTTTTATAATCCAGCCGAAATAGGAACGCCCATAGCACTTTATGGTTTTCTGAATGCACCTTTTGTAAGGTGGAATAAGGGCACTTTTAACTATGAACTCAGCTTTGGAGCAACAGCAAACTGGAAATCTTTTAATCCACTCACCAATCAGTACAATGTAGCCATTGGAGCAGGCCAATCTTTTTTTATTGATGCCGGTTTGAATCTCGACTTTGAGTTAAGCAAACATATCGATTTGGTTACTGGCTTTAGTTTGACGCATTTTTCCAATGGTGCACTTAAATATCCAAATTCCGGCATAAACTCCATTGCCCCAAAAGTCAGTTTAAAATATAATCTCTACAAACGACCAACTTATCTTAAACAGAAACTTCCGAAATTTCAACCAACCAACGAGTGGGAAGTTTCGACTTTTGTCGGTGCAAAAAATCTTATTTTTATCGATTCAGTCAGACCAGACATTATTGAACAATACGAAGGACTTCTTTTTCCTGTATTTGGTGTAACAGCTGTTTTCAACCGGCAAATAAGCCGTAAATCCAAAATTGGTTTTGGGATGAACATTGTCTATAATAGTACGGTAAATGCAGAGGCAGCTGCTAAAGCAGCAATTAGCAGCAATGATTTTGATCCTATTGCCGGACCTTTGGGCGATAAAATACAAATCAGCATTTTCCCTTCCTATGAACTGCTGGTGCATAAAATGTCCCTTACACTTCAACCGGCCTATTATATCTATCGTAAAAAAGCCATAAACCAATCACCCGTATTTCATCAACGCATTGGTTTGAAATACCATATTTCCGACGACTTATTTGTTGGTATTACCTTGCGCGATTATGCTTTCCATGTCTCCGATTTTATCGAATGGAGTGTGGGATATAAAATTGGTAAAAAATGATAAATTTATAACTCTATCATACTTATTCAATATGTCAAAAAATAGAAATATCGTTTTGTCATTGATGTTAGTATTCACGCTCAGTTGCAATGCCCAGCAGAGACTGAATAAGAATAACAGCCCGGAGAACTTTGTGGAGTTTTCGAAAAAGTTTTATACCGACTCACTATTTCAATTGAGCAGAATTAATTTTCCAATTAAGGGTATGTATAATATTGTTGTTTCGGTAACAACTACGAATGCAGTAGGTGATTTAATCATTTCGGGATGGAAAAAGAAAGATTGGAAGCTATTGAAGAATGTTTATTTTCCAAATAACGAAGATACAATTGTTATTGAAAATAATACTTATATACGCAAAACTCAGAAAAAAACCAAATCGGTAACCATAAAAACCTATATCGAGAATTCGGGTTTTTCAGTAACAGAAAAATACGCTTTAAAGAAAGGAAAATGGTATCTGATTTATTTTTCAAGCCTGAGTTATTAATATAGTCAAATAAAATGCAGTTCAAGTCATTTAATTCAACATTGCCCCTACTCCCAAAACGAAATCGCTACTTTTATCTAATAGCAACTGTATTCTATATCAACAAGAAGATAAGTATCTAAAGTAGAAAACCCGCTTTGTTTTTCAACTTAGCGGGTTTTTCATTTATAAACTTTGATAATATATTCTGATTTATCAGAAATTCAAAGTGCCTAGTTCTTTATCAATTTCTGTTTCAACGTACCTTCAGATGTAGTAATTTTTACAATATACAAACTTCGAGCTAAAGTACTTATATTAATATAGCTCTTGCCAGCAATTTGTTTTGTAAGTGTCAACACACCGCTCAGATTGTAAATCGAAACAGTTGCGGCTTTTCCGCCAGTATTAATATAGAATCCATCAGTTGCCGGATTTGGATACAGATATACAAGATTGTTTGATTTAACTTCACTGATGCCACTTAACGCTGATGTAACGCCACTTCCACTTATTCTGGTGCCTGTCCAAGTGCCTTGTAAGGGACCCGACCATTGGGTGTTTGTGAAACTCATGATATAGGTTCCCGTTGCTGTACCATTACTACCTACACCTGCTATCGAGAGAGTGTACGGAGAAGTACTGCCTGCCATTGTCACTGGACTTGTAATTGTTGCGGTGCCTTGAACAGAAAAGGAAAGATTTGTACCATCGAAGGTTACCAATCCGGTACGAGGAGTTGAATCTATAATCGTTGGGCCTCCTCCAGATACTACATGTTGCCATGATTTTGTGGTAGTAGTAATCACTCCCTCTGAGTTTTTTTCAAAGATGTGGCTGAAATAATTAGTTGAGTTATTATCCATAATTTCATTCCATTCTTCCGTAGCAACAACGGTAGTACCACCGTTTGTGGTTTTTAGAATTTCTCCATAGATGCCAACAGCATAGCCGGTATTGACATTGGGGAAATAGACTGAGTAATAATAATTGTCTGATTTAGTAGGTGTCCAATTTATTGTCCAATTTGTTCCACTATCGGTTGTTTTTAGAATTACACCTACTCCTTGATTATTACCGCCAGTAACATAACCCGTATTGGCGTTGGGGAAACAAATGGAATATAAATCATAAGTTGTTCCACTTGTTTGTGCTGTCCAGTTAGTTCCCCCATCCGTTGTTTTTAGAATTGTTCCAGAAGTGCCAACAGCGTAACCCGTATTTACATCCGTAAAATGAACGGAATATAAATCATTCGTTGTTCCGCTTGTTTGTGCTGTCCAGTTTGTTCCCCCATTGGTTGTTTTTAGAATTTTTCCACTATTGCCAACAGCATAGCCGGTATTGGCATCGGTAAAATAAACCGACTGTAACCTATTTGTTGTTCCGCTTGTTTGTGTTGTCCAGTTTGTTCCTGCATCGGTTGTTTTTATAATTGTTCCATTAACACCAACTGCATAACCTGTATTGGTATTCGGGAAATAAACTGAATTGAAACCATAATAACCTATTGTTTGAGATGTCCAGTTTGTTTTCCACCATTGATTGTTTTTAAAATTTTCCCCTCGCCACCGATATAACCAGTATTGGCATCAGTGAAGTAAACCGCACCTAATCCACTGGTTATTCCGCTTGATAATGCTGTCCAGTTTGTTCCACCATCAGTTGTTTTTAGAATTGTTCCACTTTTGCCAACGGCGTAACCCGTATTGGCATCTATGAAATAAACTGACGCTAAATTTTCAGTTGTTCCGCTTGTTTGTGCTGTCCACTGGGCATTAGTAGTAATTGTCATTGCAATTAAAACTGTCAAAATAGTTGTAAATTTTTTCATCATAATTTCGTCAGTGATTATAGTGCTGACTCCGCACTTTTAAAGCTTTTTTTCTGTGGCTCTTCGTGTAATAATTTTTTCTTACACGAAGAATCACATAGAGAATTTAAGCAAAGTTGAATTACTTTTTCACCAATTTTTTTAGCATCGTATCTTCAGCCGTAATTATTTTTACAATATATACACCTTGGGCCAGAGTGTCAATGTTAATATAACTCTTTCCGTTTACTTGCTTGCTGAATATCAACTCTCCATTCAGATTGTACATCGATACCATGACAGTTCTATCCCCCTCATTCATATAGAAACCATCTGTAGCAGGATTGGGATACAATTGAATTATATTATCACTGATACCCTGGATACCTGTCTGCAATTCAGAGTAAAGTACCTCAATTTCAGATTGATTCAAAATTCTGTTATAGATTCTGATATTGTCAAGTGAACCATTATAATGTTGTGATGTGATTGAAAAATGTGAACCACCGCTTTCTCCGTTATCCCATTCCTGACCGAATGAAGATTTACTGATATTTGTAATCTTCATTTTGTTGACAAATTCTTGTGTTAAAATATTATTTTCAACAAATAGTTTACTTAGATTGGTATTATCATTTGTCAAAGCAAAGAAATGCCATTCATTTAAAGGTAGTTGATAATAATAATTTATATTATTTTCAATTGTATCAGAATAGAATGTCAGATTATTTACATTCCAATATAACATAGCAATGTTTTGTCCCCACACAATTTCTGTTTCGCGATTTAATGAGAAAAGAACCCCCATATTAGATGAAGTATCAGCTGTTTTAAACCAACCGGTTATAGTATAAGTGTTATTTTGATATAAATCAGAAATTATACCATCAATTGTCATATAATCGTTTGAACCATTAAAAACATATGCATTGTTCATATTTCCGAATTTATCTTGCGTTAAAACCGGACCTAAAACTGTTGCATTATTACTATTTCTGCTTTCATCGTTGGCATTTCCATTAAACGGATAATATGCCACCAAACCGCTTTGTAAATCTATCGGTTCTTGGGAATATTCCACAATATTGAAAAAATCTTTCCATTGACTGGCTGCCTGATAAAGTCCTTTTGAACCTGCAGGTACGTATAATACACATTTGTTTTTGTCCACCCAGTTAAACACACTATCCGATGCGCTTAAATTGACAGGCGTAGCAGCATTTGCATAAATAGTTGTTAAATTCCAGCAATTATAAAAAGCATAACCCTTAATGGTATTTACAGATGAAGGTATTGTAATGCTAGAAAGTCCAAAACAGTTTTCAAAAGCCCAATCCTCCAAAGTTGTAACCGACGATGGAATTTTAATGGAACTTAATCTGTAACAGTTATAAAATGCATCAACAGCAATAGTTGTAACCGTAGAAAGTATTTCGTAACTTCCTGTTTTCATAGCCGGACAATACATCAATCGAGTCTTGTCTTTATTAAACAATGCTCCGTCGAGATTTGAAAAATTAGGATTATTAATATCAACTGTAATTAAAGCGCTGGTACCCAGAAAAGCAACATCGCCTATTGATGTAACAGAGGCCGAAATTTCAAAGGATGTTAACTTAGAACACCATCCAAAAGCATATACTCCTATAGTGGTCAGCATTGAAGAAGATTCAAATGTAATGGTTTTCAAATCATTACAAGAATAAAAACCTCCATAACCTATCGTTGTTAAAGTTGAAGGTATCGTTATTGAAGTTAGGCCACTAGCGTAAAATGCATAAGAGTCAATAGTTATAACTGATGCTGGAAAGATAAATGAAATCAGACTTGTCTTCCCTGTCTTGTTAGTTGTGTTATAAAAAGCCCGTTGGGGAATAGTATTTGCCGGAAAAGTAATACTGCTCGAACCGTATGTTCCTCCGGTTCCGGTATAGGTTACCACAGTCGTTCCACTCAAATCCACCGATGCTAACATTGGCATATCATCCCGCATAGTTTTAAAATCACGGGCATCGATAGTTCCGGTAATAATCAAATTTGTTATTGTATTTTTTTCAGTATCTGACAAAGAAGTAGCCAATCCTCCTGCAGTTATATTTACATCATTTTGAGCAAAATGAGAGATAATTCCCCTAAATTCATTTTCAGAATTTTGTGAAAACCCATTTTGAATATTTTGTTCTCCCGTAAACCAGCCATTATTCTTATCCCAAAAAAAGATATTGAACATAGAGCCATTTAAGAAATTTGGGTCTTGATGTGTCCAACTATTACCACCATTTGTAGTATGCAAAATTGCATGATTTGGCCAACTAGGTTCTTCATTCGTTATCCAACCGTTATTAGCATCCAAAAAGAAAACTGATTTACTATTAGAAACAGATGTTATACTTGCATTGGTAACCGCTGTCCAGTTGCTTCCTCCATCGGTGGTCTTTAGAACCAAACCATTTTCTCCAACTACCCAACCATGCAACAGATCGGAGAAATACAGGGCATTAGCTTTTCCGATATTACTTGCTTGCTGAATCCAGATTGAACCGCCATCTGTTGTGTGATAAATATTATTTAAATTGCCTTCTCCAATATTACCTATAGTTGCACCTTCCATCCAACCATTGTTGGCATCCACAAATTGATAAATTCCTCCAACGGCATTATCGATTGGATTCCAGGTACTTCCACCATCAGTAGTTTTATACAGTTGAAAATTCCCATAAATCATATTATAAATTGATGCCCAGCCATTGTTTTCATCTACAAACTGAACCTGGAGACCAAAATCACCGCTATCCGATAAATCTTTTTGCATTACCGCAAGTGTGTAACCGCCATTATCTTCAGTCATTGTCATAAGAATAGAACTTTTATCAGCACTCATAAAACCATGCATATCTTTGCCAGAGGTTGTTACCAATCCATTTGAAGATATTGAAAGGGTAATATCATTATCAGAATGCTTGCCATTATTATTTACAAAATTTGTTTTACCCTCCCCATTGGATTTTAAGGTTATTATACCATGAGACCAACCGGGCTGCTGGTTGAGGCTAATAATTGACAGGTTACTTGTAGAAAGTACATGTGTTTGCCATTTACCTTGAAGGTCGGCGGTTGCATAAGAGGTTCCGGAAATATCTTTTTGCATACTGATAAGGTCGTATCCACCACCTCCACCATCAGTCATTGTTATTGAAATAGATTTTTTATTCTCACTCATAAATCCGTGAAAATCTTTTCCATTCATCGTAACAATTCCATCTGAAGAGATGGATAGAATCATATTCTGGGATTTGGAACCATTTACGTCAACAAAATTAGCAGTGCCATTCCCACTTGCATCCATCGATATTGTACCATGCATCCAACTTGCATATTGATTGGAGCTTGAAGGGTTGCTCGTGGTAAGTGAATGCATCTGCCAAGTACCTTGGAGGTCGGTTAAATTGTAAGTGATTGCGGAAGCTACTTTTTGCATAACTCCAAGTGTGTATCCACCACCGCCGTCAGTCATTGTAAGATACACAGAGCTTTTATCTGCACTCATGTATCCATAAGAATCTCCGCCGACTGTAATCACTCCACCAGAGGAAATTGATATAAAAACGGAAGTAATACCAATGGTGGTTCCATCGCTTTTTACTACGTTTGAAAATGTGCCATTTCCGCTTGCATTCAAGTTTATAATACCATGTATCCAACCTGACCATGAAGCTAGATTGTTATTATTTGCTGCAACTAGTGAATGCCATTGCCACGTTCCTTGAAGATCAGCTGTACTGTAAGTAACAGTTGCCATTGAATTTGCAAATGCTTTCTTGTTCCAGGTAATGCCTCCATCGGTCGTTTTGTAGAGTACTGCACCATTTGCGTTGTCCATAGAACCGAATGTCTTTATTGCCCAGCCATGTGTCGGGTTTACCCAACTCATACTAATAGCCGGATCGGACATATTACCTACTACATCGTTAGGGAACGGTGTAACAATATTCCACGTTGATCCTCCATTAGTAGTGTGGAGAAGGCTTCCGTTTGCTCCACAGGTAATCCAACCTTCGGTAGCACTTACAAATTGTATTTTCCCTAATATAGTCGAATCATTTGAACCAAGTGGGTTGGTTTGGAGTGTCCATTGTGCATTGACAACTCCCGAAATCATCATCCCAATTGAAATCAAGATGATGGATAATGAGTAAAGTTTTTTCATGATCGTATTGTTTAGTACTAAATTATATGTTTAATTTAGATGAAGAATATTTCAAAAAATTATTTTCGAGTGACAATTTCTTGCATATTCAAATCGAAATAACGGTTTGGTCCTGTAGAGATGCTAATATCATGCGACTTTACAGGAAAAATTACGCTCCTTTGGTTTCAGGAATGAGGGGAAAATGAAAAGAAGATGGAGAGAAGATGGGATAAAAAACAAACATGCCTCTGAAAGTGAATATTACTTTCAAAGGCATGTAGAATTTACAAATTAATGCGGAATAGAAACCTAACTCAATCGTTTCAAGGGTATTTCTGAAAATTGGGTATTTAAAATCAATATTCCCCGTCGGAAATGCAGGTTTTACAAACAGTACATTACTGATATTGCCTGTAAAAGAATCACTATTTTGAAGAGTTATAAACATAACATCAAATTAGCAACGAAAAATTTAAAACCTGAAAGAGATATATCTTAGAGAAAAATGAAAATATATGCTACAAATGTATGAATTATATCTATTAAAACACTAAAAGAACATATAATGTTTTAATTTTTGAAACATATTCTAAAAATTGAGTAATAAAACCGGCTGAATTTCGATTAGGAAATTCAGCCGGTTTTCATTTTCATCCGCCAACTGACGGACAAATTATCAAATTATTATTTTTCTTTCAATTTTACAAAATACATCGCAAACGAGCGATACAAAAAGTGTGTCCATTTTCCGAAAGGAACAATGATTAATGCCCATTGAACCAAAATGGACTGTTTGCAAAAAACAAACAGTCCATTAAATTAATCAATTTTCATGGAATTATACCAAGAAATACTAACTATTAATATTCGCCAATATCAAAATATCAGTAGCGGCACTAATTTGTGATGATGAAGCACCAGATAAGGAAGCTTGTACCAGTATTTTAATGGAGTTATAAAAACTTACATAGGCATCAACAATTGCATTAGTCGAAACTCCTACTCCAATAGCTGCATTTAAAGTTACTTTCATCCCTACAAATCCATTTATACTAGCATCAATCGAATTACAGGCTGTTACCTGAGTGTTCAATGTAAGTTTTAATTGATCGACAATCGACGAATGGTATTGTGCAAAAGCATTTGCTATTTGACCAATATTTACTGAACTTTTAACAGAGGTCGATAAACTTGCTCCGGCTACAACAACTGCACTCGATTGCAGACTTGTAGCACCTGCACTTTGGAATTTAGCTTCCATAGCTTGTTGTATAATAAGTGCATCTCTCATATATTCGCTTTTAGCACATGAAAAAGACAGTTGCGATGACATACTGGCAGAAGCATTTAAATATGCTTTTGAAGAAATCTTTGATATCTTTGCATATGTTTCAACATTTACATTTGCGCTAGTATAGGCTGAGACGATTCCTTTTTGATAATTCACAAATGCTACAACTGCACTTATTGAATCTGACGAATTATATAATGCAGTCTCATATGACACCTGAGCTTGCACTTTTGCATCGGTTATTGTTTGAATCTGGCTACTTGTAATTCCATAATTAGAATTGCTGCAAGCCTGACTACTTGCCTGTGATCTTATTTCCAAAGAACTGATAAACTGATCTTTTAAGCTGACATTTCCTTTAATTTGGGCAGCAATATCAGAATTAAGATAAAGCTGAACATCTGCTTGAGAAACAACATTGGTTTTACCAGTTGCTATTAATCGTGCATACACTTCGGCTTCGGCTGTTGATTCTGAGTTTAAAGGTTGTGCATAGACTGTTGTTCCACTTTTCACTTCTGCAGAAACTACTGATTGCCATTCCGATGAACCTTTTGTTGCAACTACAACTAAGTTTTTTGCGTTGCTTGTATTTGTTTCAACTACAAAATTTCCATTAACATCCGTTTGAACGCTTTGTGTTGAGACTGTCTTTAAGGAACCGTCCGCTTGTACTTCTGCCATTATAACAGTTGCTCCCTCAACACCTGCGCTCGATACATTTGAACGTACTTTCTGAGATGATACATTACTTGCTGAACTGCTATCAGTAACTCGACCAGAGACTTTTGAAGCTCCTTGTGGGTCATTAGTACATGAAATTAATCCTAAAATAAGGATTGTCGAATAAAAAAATTTGTAATTCATATTTTTTTTTTAATTAGTTACAATGTGCTTAAAACTCTTTATCAGTTGAAATGTTGTTGAATTATTTTTAAAATGGCAATCATTATAATAGATTGACGCAACTTAACACAAAAGGGTATTCAAATATGGTTAGTTGTACAAGGTATGCAAAATTCCAATAAATTGCCTCCAGCTCCGATAGAATTCGGGATTGGAGGGAAACAGATTGAAGAGTTTGAATTGGCTAGAGCCAATTCCTTTTTAATCTTTTCATCATCCTCCAGTTAAAGCTGGAGCAATTGATAAAGAGACATACAAAAACCGGCTGAATCTCCTCACAGAAATTCAGCCGGTTTATATTTTCAAATCTTCAATCCCGATAGCTATCGGGACACATTTTCAAATTATTTGCTCACCTCTTTCAATTTTGCAAAATACATGGCAAACGACCTATAAAGAAAGTGTGTCCATTTTCCGAAAGGAACAATAATCAACGCCCATTGAACCAAAATAGTAAGGTGAACGATATATAACCATTTAATAATTTCGATACTATTAAGGTCTATAAATAAACGTGCCAATAAAGCGGTGAGACCCAAAAGAAATAACCAGATGACAAAGAACCAGTCCGAAGGTTGTGAATGTTTGTTTACTTCTTTTTTCATTTTCACACGGCTCGAAACAAAATCGACCGTTACCACGAGAATGATCAGACTTTCAACATATCCAAGTACGATAATAAACATATTTGTTGCTGCAAACCAATCCAGAAAAACGGTGGTAAATAGCAGCGATAAATAGGCCAGTACCAGAATAAAGTGTTCGAACCAACGGAATTGATTATCGTCGCAACCCAAGGAGCGTTTTTGCGTAAACATGTGCACAAACAAATCGCCGGTAGCTTTTAGATAATTCACAAACGGCACTTTCGTTTTGGGTTTCAAAATAGTAAAATACCACATGCGAATGATATTCGGTAATAAAATCACTACACCCACGGTTCCAATGGCTATCATTTCGAAATAATGTCCCAGGTGCATCATCTCTGACAGATCAAAATCGGATGTAAAAGCAAAAACCAAAACACCAACGAATGTAATCACAAAAGCTGCAATGCTCATTGGTAAAGATTTATACATTAAGCCCGAAAGACCGGTCCAGTCGTACTGGGCAGTAAGCCATCGACGAAGTGACATCATCAACTCGCCCGGACTTGCCTGACGCGGACATTCTGAGCTACATTCGCCGCAATAATAGCACTCCCATGGTTTAAGTGAAGCTTTTATGTCCTCTTCCAACCCCAATGTAGTATATCGAATCATTTCGCGTGGAAACGAGCTGTCGGCAGTCGAAAGCGAACAAGTTGCCGTGCAGTTTCCGCAATTGAAACAGGCATTGAAGTCGTCCGACCCATATTTTTTTAATTCAGTTGCAAATTTTGGATTAACTCTTGACATCGTTTACTTATTTTTAATTTTGTAATAAAAATACTCTTCTTTCGCATCCATGCCTGCAGGAACAACCACACCGTACCTGTTCATGGTCATCATGTGGTAAGTTACCAACTCACCGCTCACATTCAGTTTTTCAACTACCTGTGGTATGGTTGATTTTTCTTCCATGGTTTGTAGAATATTCTTCCAGATTTGAGGATATTCTTTCATGCCAACGGTTCCTTCTTCCTGAACTTCTTCTTCACCGGCTTCTTTTTCCCTGATAACAACTTCGTGCATGAAACCATCAATCATCGATTCTATTTCGTGATCGGTATATTGAGCAATTTCAATGGCATTTACAGGACAAACAGGGGCGCAAATTCCGCAACCTGTACAAACTGCTTTGTTTACAGTTGCAATACGTTTTCCATCCACTTCCACTTCTTTAATGGCTGTGTAATCGCACACATCGGTACATTTTCCACACCAGGTACAAGCATCAGCATCAATCCGGGCAATAATCGGATCGACAGAAACAGTTCCGCTTTTGAGCAAAGCCGTGATTTTTGACGCACCAGCCAACGAAGACTGAACCGATTCACTGATATTTTTTGGTCCCTGACAGGTTCCACCAATGTAAACCCCTTTGATTACGGTTTCAACCGGTTTTAGTTTTGGGTGGATTTCATTGAAAAACTTATCACGTCCAATTGGGATTTTGAATAATTCGGAAATATGTGTTGCATCTTCTCGTGCCACCATTCCGGTAACCAATACCACCAGATCCGCTTCAATTTCCATCTGCTTTTTGGCAGTCAGGTAATCTTTTACTTTTATGATGGTGGATTTGCCTTCTACTTCTACCACAGGCATTTCCTTTTCTTCGTATTTGAAATACAAATCACCTTGTTTAGACGATTTGTCGTACAAAATTTCTTGTTTCCCATAAGTACGTATATCACGATACAAATGATAAGTCTGTATGTCTTTGTACTTTTCTTTCAGTTCCAAGGAAGTATGAATAGTAGACGTACAACATTGACGTGAGCAATATTTATTATCACCTTTGGTCTGACGACTTCCAACACAATAAATAAATGCCACGCTTTTGATTTGCTTACCATTGAAAACGAGTTTTCCCGGGTTCAGTTCAATCAAACGGTTCAATTCAGGCAATGTAACTACATTCGAAATCGTTTTGTAGCCGAATTCTCCTTCTTTGGGTTGATAATGATCGTAACCGGTTGTTACCAGCACCGATCCAACGATAAACGAAAGTGTTTCTGCCTGTTCGTTCAGATTTAAAGTAGAAGCAAATTTAGCAATGAAATCAGTTTCATTTTTCAACAATTCTGCTTCAACAACAGGTACATCAGGTAACGCTTCGGGGTAATTTTTATAAATGGCTTTTCGTTTGGTCAATCCAAGATTAAACGCATCATCAACCGAAACAGGACATTCATCCATGGCACGTTTTACGGCTTGTTTATCAGCTTTACCATTGATAAAACGCGGTTTTACTTTGATATCGATATGGAAATTTCCTAAACTTCCCGAAACTTTTTCGATGGAAGCTCCCGTAAATAAAGTGATATTGGAGTGTTTTTTGATTTCTTCGTACAAAGAAGCTACAATATCTTTTCCTTTTTGTCCCGACATGAACAAACTATCTTTCTGAGCAATACGTCCACCCACAAAATAATCTTTCTCCAGAAGAAAAACTTCATTTCCCGAACGCGCCAAATCGATAGCCGCCTTCATTCCCGCAACTCCGGCACCCACCACGAGTGCAGTTTTTTTCACTGTCAGTTCAATGTTTTCCAACGATTCGGAAAATGATACGCGATTGATACCTGCACGAATCAATCCGGCAGCTTTCACAGTTGCTTCGCGTGGACGGTCGCTATGTGGCCACGAACATTGCTCACGAATATTCACCTGAACATAATTCGAAGGATTTAAACCGGCACGTGATGCCACATTTTTAAATGTGTGTAAATGCAATTTTGGTGAGCAAGAGCAAACCACAATGGCATCGAGCTTATTATCCTGAATGTCTTTCACCATGTCTTTCTGGTTAGAATCAGCACAGGCAAACATCACATCTTTTGCAATGACAACGTTTTCCTCTTTATGAAACATTTTGCCCAATTCTTCCACATCCACGTAATCGGAAATATTTCCGCCACAGTGACAAATATATACACCTATTCTTTCTTTCATAATTTCTTAATTTTTAGCAAGAGTGAAACTTTTTGATGAATTACTCACTCTATTCAGATAACCATCAACCTCAGATGCTGCACATCCGGCCGACAAAATGGAATCCGGAATATCTTTTGGCCCTGATGCAGCACCTGCCACAAATACACCGTCGATACTTGTCAGTGCCGGGTTTATCAGTTCATCGGTTTGCTTCACAAAATTAAAGTCATCCAATTCCAACAACTGATTTTTAAACATTTGTGGAACATTTTTATTTGGAACAACACCAACTGAAAGGACAACCACATCATGTTTTGCTTCTTTCACCACGCCTTTTGTTACGTCTTCGTAACGAATAATCAAGTCGCCACTACCGTTTTCATTTTCACGAATCTTAGCCACTTTTCCTTTTACAAAGTTCACACCCATCGCTTTCGATTCCATGAAGAATTCTTCGTATCCTTTACCAAAAGCGCGTATATCCATGTAATATATGGTGATGTCAGCCATTGGCAATGCACCCATCAGCAATTGAGCCTGTTTAATAGAATACATACAGCAAATTTGCGAACAAATCGGATTGTTTTCACAATCGGCACCACAACCGGAATTCTCAATAGCAGAATCACGCGAACCGGTACAAAGTACATACGCAATATTATCCGGCGTTTTTCCATCACCCGGACGAAGTACATTGTTAAATGGACGAGTTGGCGCAATCAATCGATCCATTTGCATGGAATCAATCACATTGGCATATTTTGCGTAACCATAATTTGGTTTTCCGGCAGGTGGGAACAATTTGTAACCTGTAGTAACCACTACCGATTTCACTGTTGTATTTACAACCTGAGTTTTTTGTTTAAAATCAATCGCATTCGATGGACAAGCTGTCACACATTGATGACATTCGCGGCAATTACTGCAGTCGAGGCATCGTTCGGTATTAGCTTTTACTTCTGATTCAGTATATGTTTGTTCCACTTCTTCCCAACTTGTTGCACGTTCGGCAAGGGGCATCATACTACCCGGAATTGCGGGTTTGACTTTACCATCATACTTTTTTAATATAGAAGCTTTGTCAATAGCAGGTAATTTGTCGCCATCTTCAAAATCTTCCATGTTTAATCCACGTAGATATTTGTCCATGTAGAAAGCGGCTTTTTTACCTTGTCCGGCTGCTTCAATCAAAGTTGTAGCTCCGGTAACAGAATCTCCACCTGCAAAAATAAATTCGACAGAAGTTTGCAGCGTTTTTTTGTCGGCTACAATTGTTCCGTTTTTATTCAGCTCAATTTGTCCAACAAAAGGCGAAGTGGATGGTTTCAAACCGATAGCTTCGATCACATAATCTACATTTTCGATATATTCCGAACCTTTTAAGGCGACCGGACTGCGGCGACCGCTGGCATCTTTTTCGCCCAATTGCATTTTCACCAATTGAACTTGTTTGATTTGACCATTTTCGCCTAAATATTTTACCGGATTGCGAAGAATCATTATTTCAACACCTTCTTCTTCAGCCTCGTGAATCTCTTGTGCAAAACATGGCATTTCCTCGCGACTACGACGATAAACGACGATCACTTTTTCAGCACCCAGACGTAATGAAGTGCGTGCTGCATCGATGGCTGTATTACCACCACCAATCACCATTACCCGTTTACCTGTCAAATCTTCCTTTTTACCGATATTAGCTTCACGAAGAAATTCAAGACAATCAACAATACCTTTCAAGTCAGAACCTTCAGTTTTAGAACTTACAGCATCGTGCGTTCCAACCGAAACAAAAACAGCATCGTAACCTTCTTTTTTCAGAGCTTTTAAGTCGGTAATCTTTTTGTTTACCTCAATCTTAACACCGAGAACAGTAACATTTTTCAAATCTCTGTCCACCACGCTTTTTGGTGCACGATATTCTGGTAAAGCCAGACGTAACATACCACCTGCTGCAGGTGCTGCTTCGAAAATGGTCACGGTATGACCTTTTAATGCTAAATGATATGCTGCAGTAATTCCGGCAGGACCTGAACCTATAACGGCAATTTTCTTGTCGGTTTTATTTTTAATTTCAACTTCGGGAGCTTCTGGGTATTTTTCGTAATACCAATCGGCAAAAAAACGTTTGGTTTTACGAATATCTACAGAGCCTTCCAAACTTGCACGTGTACACGCATTTTGACATGGTGCATAACAAGCGCGACCTAAACTTCCAGGAAAAGGAATCTCTTCGAGATGAAGCTTCATCGCTTCTTCGTACTGACCGTTGCGTACCAAAGTAATGTAACCATAAGGTTTTACACCACCAGGACATTCGTTAATACAAGGCGCAGAATGATCCATGCGATCGATAGTGGCAATACGTGGATTGGCAAGGTTGAAAGGAATGTAAGCTACTTTTCGTCCGGCCAGATTGGCATTATAATCATCACTGCGAACTTCGGGGCAAACCGCTTCGCACTCAGCACAGCCAGTACAATCTTCGGCTATAACGTATCTCGCTTTTTTAGAAATTTGTACCTGAAAATCATCGCCTTCTTTGGTAATTCCATCAATTTCGCTGTTAAGCATCATGGTGATTTTCGGATGACGAGCCGTTTCCGACATTTTCGGTGTGGTAATACAGGCCGCACAGTCAAGTGTCGGGAACACTTTACTGAGCTGAATCATTTTACCACCAATGGATAAGGCTTTATCCACCAAAAGTACTTCATGACCCATATCAGCAAGGCTTAAAGCCGCTTCCTGTCCGGCAATACCACCTCCGATTACTAAAGCATCGTAGTTCTTATTTTGTTTGTTCATTGTAATAATTTTTAGAATGAAAAAATGAAGGAATGGAAAAATGAAAAAATAATCATGAGCATTTCTATGAATGAAAAGTATTTTTTCATTTTACATTTTTCAATTTCTACATTTTTTTAGTCTTCAAGTCCTTCTAAAATTTTCCCGTAGTTTTCCATGTGATTCATAAATGGTTCGGCACATACTGAGCAAAGTGCAGCCATACGCACACGTCTGGGGTTAATATTTTTCTCTTTCATCAATACCTGTGAAGTTTCAACAATGGTATTGGTATGTTCGGCACATCGTGAACTATACGAGCATTCGTGGCCATCTGCTGCGATGAAAACACCATCGAACCCATTTTCAAGTGCGTGCAAAATCCATTTGGGTTTGATACCCGATGAGCAAGGCAAGCTGATGACATAAACGGATGGAGCGTAATGAATTTTTCTCAAACCAGCCTGATCAATTCCCGGGTCGGAAATCTTATCGGTCGAGAAAACCAGTATTTTGGGAGATTTTTTTTCGGTTGACATAAATTTATTTACAATTTACCAATTGAAAATTTACAATTGAAAATCAATTGTAAAATCAAATTGAAAAGGCAAATAGGTACATAAAGTTTTAATAAATATGTGTACCTATTGTGCCAATTATGGTTCAAAATTATTCTTTTATTAAAAATAAGCGGCTGAAGCTATCTTCGTCGTAAAAGCCAAGATATTCATGACCAATTTTATCACACCAGCGTGGAATATCATTTTTTGTTCCTTCGTCAGCTGAAAGTATTTCCATAATTTCGCCTGATTCTATATCGCCAATGGCTTTTTTTGCTGCCAATAATGGTCCAGGACATGCTGTTCCTCTTGCGTCTACTGTTAGATTCGCTTTGATGTTTTTTAATTCTTCGGTTGTCATAATTGTAAAATTTAAGCCCCCTTCTGATTCCCCAAAAGAGAGAAAGATTTGAGCAATGTTATTAATTGAGTTATAATACTTGTAATAGAGTTTGTCTTAGTTCCCCTTTATGGGTTTGGGGTCGTCTTTTAGATAAATAATTGAATTGAACTTTCTCCGGCATCGGCCACAAAAGTAGCTGCACCGGCATAACGCAAATGTGGGTAATCAATCATTTCTTCGCTTTTGAAACCCATGAGTCCCATCGACATTTCGCAGATTGTAATTTCAATACCAAGTTCGCCGGCTTGTTTGAACATCTCGCTCAACGACATAACATTTTGCTTTTTCATCAAATACTTTATCATCAATGGCCCCATTCCTACCATATTCATATTGGATAAAGACAATTTATCTTTGCCTTTTGGCAACATAATACCGAACATTTTGGAAATAAAATCTTTGCCTTTAGGGCTCTTCTTTGGGTCGCGAAGTGCTGAAAGCGACCAGAAAGAGAAGAAAAGTTTTACTTGTGTGTCCATAGCAGCAGCAGCCAACGATATAACCATAGCAGCTAACACTTTATCCATATCGCCAGAAACAACGGCCATAGATAATTGATCCTTACGGTTTTTTTCCAATTTCGTTACTTTCTTTTTCAGAACATCAATTTGCGTTTGCAATTCTTGAATGTCTACTTTTTGAATGTCTTCCATATTAGTATAATTTAAATTGAATTTGATTAAAGAAATTTTTCTGCAAATGTATTGAAGAAAAATTTATTTATTGAGAATTCTTGCGTGCTTATGCCTACATTATTTTGTGATTTGCATCACATTGTTTATCTTTGCAGAAAAATTTCTTTAATTCAATTTCAGATGTCAAACGATTGTAAAAATTGTCCATTTAAAACCAGAGCAACTTCAATGTTAAGTGATTGCAGTTTGGAGCAACTGACTACAAATCATTTAGAACTCAAATTAAAAAAAGGCGATGCGATTATTAAACAGGGAACCTATTCTACAAATGTGGTATTTTTGCGTACTGGTTTAGCAAAAATTCATTTGACAGGACCTTATAACGAGCAAATTGTAAAGTTGGTAAATGCACCCAGTTACTTAGGTTTACCAACAACATTTGGTAGTAAAATCAATCAGTATTCGGTTACAGCTGTTTCAGAAGTTGAAGTTTGCTTTATTGATTTGGAGGTTTTTCAGAATATTTTAGATGAGAATAAGGAATTTACACATGAAATAATATTAGAATTTTGTAAAAATGAGTTAGAATCATTTCGGCGTTGTGCAAATCGAACTCAAAAGCTAATTCGTGGAAATATGGCAGATGCTTTATTAGAGTTTTCGGATAATATTTTCAAGTCTGATACTTTTCTTTTACCATTATCGCAAGCAGAATTTGCAAATTTGGTAGATACAAGTCGTGAAAGTATCAGTCGTATTCTCACAGAATTTGATAAGGATGGAATAATAAAAATAAATGGGAAACAAATTGAGATTCTCAATAAGAAATCATTGAAATTGATTAGTCAGAACGGGTAAACAGGTTTTGGGTTATTAGTTGTTAGCCAGTTGTTAGTAGCTTCGTGCTGTTCAATTGTAAATTGTAAATGAATAAATTGTAAATAGAATTAATGGGTATTGAAAAAGGTATTTTTCAGCGCACTGAATTGCTGATTGGAAAGAGTAAAATGAATAAATTGCGTGAGAAGCGCGTAATTATTTTCGGAATTGGTGGAGTTGGAAGTTGGTGTGCTGAAAGTTTAATTCGATCGGGAATCATGCATTTGACCATAGTCGATTCTGATCGTGTATGTGTTACCAATATTAACCGGCAAATCATGGCGACCACAAAAACAGTTGGAAAAGTAAAAACAGAAGTACTTAAAGAACGGTTACTCGATATCAATCCAAAAGCGGAAATTAATGCATTGCAAATGATTTATAATAAAGAAACTCACGAATCATTTCAGCTGGAAACATTTGATTTCATTATAGATGCTATTGATAGTTTTGCTAACAAAATTTATCTAATTAAGATGGCGACACAAACCGATGCTGTTTTCTTTTCGTCGATGGGTGCTGCCTTGAAAATGGATCCAACACGTATTAAGGTTTCAGAATTTTGGAAAGTAGATGGTTGTCCGTTTGGAGCTGCATTACGAAAAAAAATTCGTCAAAGTAAAGTTTTGGTCAGTAAAAAGTTTATGTGCGTTTACAGCGATGAGTTGCTCGAAAACCAAGGAGAAAATGCAGCTTGTGGCACTGAGAAATGTTTATGCCCAAAAGTTATTAATGGTCCAGGAGATCCTGATTTGGTAAATCATGAATGGTGTAGTCTCAAAGCGCAAGTTAACGGAACAACCTCACATATTCCAGCTATTTTTGGACTTACAATTGCAGGATTAGTCACACAATCAATATATAACGAAGAAAAGTGAAAAGCGATCAATTTTCACAAATTTTTTGATCTGTAAATGAAATACTTAATGTATTATTTTTAACACGAAGTTATATGAACAATTTCTAATCAAAGAATTAAAAAACGAAACAAATCGAACAGGTTATATTAAACAATATTATAATTAAAAGCGTTAAATTGATATATCACTATTTTCGAAATAACTAAAGTTAAAAAGGAGTAACGAATTCTGAAAACATCATAAGAGATTCATTGGAAAGCTTGGAAAACAATAAACTACCGGCTTAAACTTAAATAATTGATACCAATTAAAAACAGGAGGAAATTATGAAAAAAAATATTGTCGAACCAGAAGCCGAAATTCTTCGCCAAAAGGCAGAAGAAATGTTATTTAAGAATACAGAAAAAAATAGTTCCCGATTTGATGAAGTAGATATGCAAAGACTTATTCATGAGTTGCAAGTACATCAGATAGAACTGGAAATGCAAAATGCAGAACTCTTAGTAGCAAGATCAACTGCACAAAAAACGGCAGATAAATATACTGATTTATACGATTTTGCACCATCGGGTTATTTTACACTTTCCAATTCAGGTGAAATAATTGAATTAAACTTTAGTGGTGCAAAAATGCTGGGTAAAGTGCGCTCGCACTTAATAAACAGTCAATTTGGTATTTTTGTATCCAAAGATACAAAGGCAACCTTCAATCTCTTTCTCAATAATGTATTTAACAATAAAGTCAAACAAACTTGCGAAGTAATCTTGTCTTCTGATGACGGCTCACAAACCTATGTTAGCCTTTCAGGCGTAATCAACGAAGGTGGAGAACAATGCTTAATGACTGCTCTTGATTTTACTGAGCGCAAGCAGTTAGAAGACTTTAATGAGATGCTTTTGACTTCTCTCCCGTACCCGGCAATGTACATCAGACAAAAAGACAGGATTATTATTGCTGCTAATAAAATCGCATTAGATCTTGGAGCTAAGATTGGTGAACAATGTTGGCAAGTGTTTGGAAAATTAAAATTTATTTCGCAACAGGATAATGAAATTGCGACAAAATATCCGAATCTTGTTCCTGAAAAATTCGGTATTAAATGTTCATTTTGCCTTGGCGATGAATGTATTTTAGCATCTCCAACTCAAAACAACCAGGAAGTAAATGCATTCGATAGAATATGGGATACTTATTGGATAAAAGTAAGTAAAGATGTCTTTCTGCATTATATGGTAGACATCACTGAGCGCAAGCGGATGGAAGAAGCGCTACGAGAAAGCGAAATATTTTTGAAGCAAACTCAGCAAATTGCAATGCTTGGAACATTTACGATAGATTTACCTACCGGAAGTTGGGTAGGTTCTGAAGTTCTTGATAGTATTTTTGGACTTAATGATAATTTTGATAAAACTTTTAAAGGCTGGAAATCAATCATTCATCCTGATTGGAAAAAAAGGATGAATGATTATTTTAGGAATTATGTTATTGCAAATAAAACCAAATTTGATAAAGAATTTAAAATTATTAGGCAGAATGATAAATCTGAACGTTGGGTTCATGGAATTGGTGATTTAGAATTTAATGCTAAGAATGAACCCATCAAAATGATTGGTACCATTCAGGACATCACTGAGCGGAAAAATGAACAATCGCAGGTTATACGGACGCTGCAATTTACAGAAGCTTTGTTGAAATCAATACCCATTCCTGTTTTCTTTACAGACTCAAACGGAGTTTATACAGGTTGTAATGAGTCATTTACCCTTATGATGGGATTTTCTAATGATCAATTAAAGGGCAAAACTGTAAAAGAATTGTGGCCAGGTGAACAGGCTGAAATTTACTATTTAAATGACATAGATTTATTAGCTACTCAGGTGAATCAAACTTTTGAGGTTAAAATAACCGATAAAGAAAATAAAATCCGGGACGTGATTTTTGTAAAAAACGTTTATTATGATGAGAATAGTCAGGTAGCCGGAATTGTGGGTGCATTTATAGATATCACCGACCGTAAACTTATAGAGGATTTATTACGGAAAAGTGAACAAATGCTGCTCACAGTCATGGATCAATTTCCCGGAGTTATATTCTGGAAAGACAAACATTCAAATTATTTGGGATGTAATAATGCATTTGCTATAAGTGTCGGATTAAAAAACCCTTCAGAAATTATCGGGAAAACCGATTTTGATTTGCACTGGTATGAAACTGAAGCGCGTGATAAACGTGCCGACGACTATGAAGTGATGGAAGAAGGAAAAACAAAGAAACACATTGTAGAAAAGCGACTTCAGAATGATAACAAAGAGATTTGGTTTGACACTACTAAAATTCCACTTCGTGAATCCGGAGGTCAGGTAATTGGTATGATAGGTGTTTCCAATGACATTACCGAACGAAAAAAAGCCGAGGAAGCACTGTGGCTCAAGAATATCATTTTTGATGCATCGATAGCCGCTAATAGTATCGCTGGACTTGACTTTAATATTACCGAAGCGAACGATTCGTTTCCACGTTACATG
>Ga0209540_10000501_pt1 | contig 36770 bp, 30 predicted proteins | sample BarGraIncu01121A_FD_184501 | JGI IMG/M metagenome (GOLD analysis project Ga0209540, IMG submission 184501) | Arctic peat soil microbial communities from Barrow, Alaska - Barrow Graham LP Incubations 011-21A (SPAdes) (version 2) | ecosystem: Environmental > Terrestrial > Soil > Wetlands > Peat... | reverse complement strand
ATGCAACCTGTAAGGCATTTTGAGGAAGGGCATATTGATGTTTATATTTTTATATGCTATCTTGCATATCTTGCCATAGCATTATATAAAAATCAGATAAATTCCAATGGTTGGGAAGGAGTAAGGGGGGGTTTGGAAGAAATGGGACGAATCAGAAAAACCACCCTTACTATTGGGGGAGAAGAAATTGAAAAGCTTACAGTTTTCACCAAAGAGCAAAAAGAGATTTTGAAAAAGTTGGGTTTAGAAGAGGAACTTTTTGATATGTAGCCTATGAAACCCATAAGGTCAGGTTACAAGTGCGCCAAAATGGGTACGAAAGGTGATATTTACGGAAAAACAGGAGCTTGGCTACTGGGAAGTTAGGGGTTACAGCAATACTGCATATCCATGGAAAGAGGAGCGGTATTCGTATTAATTGAGCTGATGGCAAAATTGACTGCATATCCTAAAATTATTGGCGCCACTATTTCCTATAAATCTGAAATCACAATAGTCCTAATAGAACACGGATGACACGGAAACGATTATCCGTGTAAATCCGTCCGATCTGTGTTATCCGTGTTCCTGGCCGATACTTTTGTATTCCTCTAAACAATATGAGAAGAGCCCTTTAATATATCGCCGATCCTCACAAGCGGCGTCAGTTCAACACTCTCATCCGCAAGAGCCGCGTGCGCCCCCTCTTCGCGGTCAACGACAACGATGACATTCTTGATGAGGAGCCCTTCGTCCCGCAACAGCCTTATGGCCCTCAGGACGGAACCGCCAGTCGTTGCAACATCTTCAACCATGAGGACATTGCTATTTTTAATAAAATCCCCGACGATCTGTCCTTTTGTTCCATATTCTTTGGCTTCTTTCCTTATTATTATCAGTGGCAGATCGGTTTCAAGCGATACCGCGACAGCTATGGGCACGCCGCCAAGGGCGACACAGCCGATGTAATCGGCATCGATGGAATGATCCTTTATTTTCCGGGAAATCTCCCTGGCTATCAATTTCAAGATCCGCGGATTTGCGCTTGCTTTTTTTATATCGATATAATACTTGCTCTTTTTTCCAGATGCAAGGGTAAAATCCCCGAATTTAATCGCACCGCATTCTTTGAGATGATCGCAAAGGGATGTCATCACCATGGCTCCTTTTTCAATTTGGCATAATAACCGATAATATTAGTCAGCCGATGCAAAAGCGGTGTAAAAAGGATAACTGTGACCATTATCCACGGATACGCAATAAAATTGTCCTGAAACCATAAAGGGTCAAAGGCATATGTTAATAACCAGGCTCCTGCCACAAAATCAAGCTGGTCAACAAGCGGGAATTTGGCGCCGCGCTCATACCCAAGTCTTCTTTTAAAAAAGCTCTTTATTAAGTCTCCAAGAAGAGCCCCAAAGGAGAGCGTTATAATGGATACAAATGTGAAAATTCCAAGAAACGAAAGTGAAGTGACCTGTATCTGGATGAAGCCTATTACAACACCGCATGCTGTTCCCCCAACAAGCCCGCGAAATGTCTTCCCATCTCCAAATATCCTGTGCCCGTCCTTCCATTTTTTTCCAAGATCGATGGGTGTTCCGCCGCCAAACACGACCGCTGTTGGATTTGCAATATAGGCAGGAAGCATCAACCATGAAGCTTTCATTATTAACCAAAATATGGTTGAGAATATTTCAAACATTATTTCCCTTGTTCATGGGATTGAAGGTCAATTGTTCGATCTTAACCCCAGCCTTGTCAAAAAAAACCAGTGCTTCTTTATCAGGATATACTGTCCCGAACACGACTTTCTCAACTCTGGAATTGATAAGCATCTTTGCACAAAGGATACATGGCTGGTGGGTGCAGTAAACGGTTGCATTCTCGATACTTACACCGTGAAGCGCAGCCTGTATGATGGCATTCTGTTCTGCATGTACGGCACGGCATAGTTCATGTCTCGTGCCTGATGCAATGTTGTTCTGCTGCCTGACGCAGCCGATGTCAAGACAGTGCTCAAGGTTCCTGGGCGCGCCGTTATAACCCGTTGAAAGTATGCGTTTGTCCTTGACTATAACTGCTCCGACCTGGTTCCGCAGGCAGGTGGAACGTTTTGCCACGACTGAGGCTATCTCCATGAAATATTCATCTATTGTGGGTCGCATCGTCAATAATACCTCGTATTTAAATACGGGGACTATAGCACCAAACGATAAATATTTACTGCTCAAAGATAAATGGTTCTTATGAAATCAATCGTTTTACTTTCATCAGGGCTTGATTCAACAGTTGCCTTCAAGGAGGCTTTCGACAGGTACGAAGAGGTTTTCTGTGTTACTTTTGATTATGGGCAAAGGGCAAGGGAAAAAGAGATCTCATTTGCAAATACTATCTGCGAGAAATTCAAAGTAGGGCATGTTGTCATCTCCCTTCCCTGGTATGGCTCATTTCGCGGTGTCCTGACAGGAGGCGGAGCAATGCCAAAAATTTTAGGAACGGAACTGGATGACATGGCTATTACCCAAAAAACAGCTGAACAGGTTTGGGTGCCAGCGCGAAATGTTGTTTTCCTGTCAATTGGGGCGGCTCTTGCTGAAAACTTTAAATATGACCACATAGTCACAGGTTTTGACGCTGAAGAAGCCGCTACGTTTCCTGATAATACCATTGAATTTGTAGAACGTTTCAATGAAATGCTAAAATTTGGGACGCTGACAAAAACCTCGGTCTATGCTCCTTTGATATCAATGAATAAAACCGATATCGTAAAACGCGGTCTTAAAATAAATGCACCTCTTGAATGGTCATGGTCATGTTATGAGGGAAGAGAGTTGCCCTGCGGTGTCTGTGAATCATGCCTGCGGCGTGAGCGGGCTTTCAAGAACGTGGGTGTGAGAGATCCGCTGGTGGAAAGGTTAGGGAATTAAGATGTTTTGTCTTTTAAGGATTCTGAACTTTTATATATGTCCCCAACTAAAATGACGCTTATTGGTTAAAGTTAACTTTACCACATGCGGAAGATATGCTGATAGAGAGAGCTTTTACAAAAGAAGGAATTATCTCTGTCATAGGTAATCCTGATTGGCGTGTAAATGATGAGAATGAAGCTGATGTTTGGCTGTATTTAAAAAGATTGGAGAAAAAGTTTTGAGGATAGTTATTAAAGGAAGAGAAGAGCCATATACAGTGAAAAACAATGTTTTACGATAAAAAGTTGAGGGATCGAAGATGAGGATTAAGATCGATTTGGAAAGTGATGCTCTATACTTCAGGATCAGCGAAGACCCAATAGAAGAAAGCGAAGAAATAAATAAAGGTCTTATTGTTGATTACGATGCTAGAGGCAGGGTTATAGGAATATAGATATTAAATGTGAAAGAAAAATTCAAGATGGAAGATTTGACAGCTCTAAGATTGGAACTGCCTACAGTTGCAAAGGCAGCAGCGTAAAATGAAGAGGTGGCGCAGGACAACCGCATATTTCATCGATTAAGAGTTCCCAAGATTAATTCACAACGATTATATAGTTTCACGATTTACCCAAAATAAAATAATGTGGTGGTTTTGCTTAAAAAGAGCCAAAACAAGTCATTATTTATCAGGGATAGGACGTGGAAAAATGCTTTCAATTAACGTTTACAAAAGGGGGCATGCCCTCAGGATCGCAGTTGGAACATTACTAATATTTTTAGCGCTTGGGGGTAGTGAGCGCCGTTGAAAACAAACTTTTAACTGATAACTTCGAAAGTTACACATCGGGAACTTGGCCAAGTTTAGGGGGCTGGGAACAATTTTGGAATGTTGCTAGCGATCCTTCAAACAACAAAGTTACTAATTCATACAACAGTGAAGGTAGCAACTCGTTACAAATATATGGGGCGCATAGTGGATGTTGGGGAGCCATGACAAGAAAATCGGTTACATTACCGAAACAATTCATTATAGAAACCAGCATGATGGCAAGTGGTGATGCTTTTACAAGTGGCAGTTGTCACAGCTGGGCAGGTGACCTTTGGATGTCACTTGGAGATGGTTTAGGAGGAACAGGTGAATCAGTTCTTTTAAGATATTATAAAGATTCAAATTTCCGAGCCGTAGGCGAATCTCTCCTGTCATCATATAGCCAATATAATACAATGAATTGGTATAATATTAAGATGAAAGTGGATTTAGACGCAGGTACTGTGGATTATTGGATTAATAATAATTATGCCGGTCAAAAATTCAGTCAAGATCTCAAAGATAGGATCACAACAAATTCATATCTGGCAGTAGGAAGTGGTGGTGGAAGAGGATGGATTGACGATGTAAAAGTAACTAATGCAACAGACATAACAATAACCCTCTCCAACTCCGGCGGCGGCGCCTGGGAGTACTCCCGTGACCTGACGATCCTCAATCCCGGTGCTGCCCTGACCGATTACCAGGTGCTGGTGAATCTCACAGGTGCCAACTTCCCTATAGAAGCGAACACAAGCGGCGCCGACATCAGGTTCACGGATGTTGGTAGCGCTGAGCTGAACTATTGGATCGAGAGCTGGGATTTCACAAACAGGAGCGGTAAAGTGTGGGTAAATGTCACAAATATCCCCGCTGGTGTAAGTACGCTGCGCATGTGGTATGGGAATCCGAATGCGACGAGTTCGAGCAATATAAAAGCAACATTTATTGATGGTGATGATTTTATATCTGACACATCTTCGAATTATCAGTGGGCGGATGGAAGTGGGAGTTTTTATATTTCAAATGGTGTTTTTTACATAGAAGGTGGTGGTGCAACAGCTCACACACTTGTGCCAAAAGTACAAAATCCTCCGGCTTCTTATATAATGGAAATGTATGCGAAAGAAGACGCTAAACATGTATTAGGAGTAACAGGTTTTATGGATTCGCTTTCAGGTCCAACTCAGGCTTATTCATATTATATGAGCATATATTCAGGGGATTATTTTATATTAAGTAGAGCTGATGCAGGTATTTTGCCATTTGTACCTATATCATTTTCAGCGAACACTTGGTATTATTTTCTGGGTAGATTTTCACCATCAAATATTTCAGGTAAATGGAATAGGGCGATTGATGGAACTTCTACAACAGATAGTACACGAACAAGTGGATATTATGGCATAACTATTCACTTAGCAAATGCACAAATTGATTGGTGGTTTGTCAGAAGTTATGCATCCTCTGAGCCCTCGATCAGTTTCGCCAGCTATAACCTCACAGGCCGCGTCTTCAACGCATCTTCTGGCCTCACCATCATCGGCGCGCTGGTTAAACTCGATACATATCAGCAGTATAATGCCACCACTAACAGCACCGGCGATTATGCGATGAACGTTCCTGCAGGAACATATACTGTAAGCGCAAGTGCGGCCGAATATTCAACAAATACAACGACTGTTACAATAAATGGCGATACTGTAAATGATTTTGCATTATCCATTCTGCCCCCGATAAGGTTCATTAATGGAACAGTAATCGACAGCCTTAATAGAATCGGTATTACAGGAGCAAAGGTATTCGCAAACGCCAGCATTACAACAACAAATGCGTCAGGGTTCTATTCGTTCGCAGTTCCTTCAGGTACATATAATATTACGGCAACATTTGAGCCAATGTTTTATACGAATAGTTCGATAACGGTATCGACTATTGGAAAGGCTGTTGTGTGGCAGGATATTGAACTTCTCAAGAAGCAAACAGGAAATATAACTGGAAGTGTTACAAGTTAATTTTTTTTTCATGGTCAGTTTCCCTTTCCGCTTTCAAGTGAGGTCACCTTTGTTATACGTTCACTTATAACAAGCTCTGAAATGAGAAAATGTTCTTTGATTTTTCCAGCGAGCTTCACAGAATCCTTATACCACCTGTCCTTTTCTCTTCATGTTGCGATAAAAGAAGATGAATCTGCGATCATTAAAACCCGCTTTGGATCCGCTTTTTAGACTCTACCGCATCTCCTTCTGTTTTTACCGCCCAATTATACCATTCAATTTCCTTCTTTTCATTATATGGTCTGATAATCTCTTCTTTATCCTCATATATTCCACATCCGAAAGACCGATAGATTCAAGCGCTGAGTCCCTGAGGAAGCAGGGTTTTGTTATCTTGCAGCACCATGCCATGCTGCCAAAACAGGTGCCATCCCCGTATTCTATGGGTGTGCCCTTTACAAAATCAGTCTTGATCTTCATGAATTCTTCCGCGCTGATCCCTGCCTGTTTCAATGCCCCATGCAACGCGCAGGGTTTGACAGGAAGACAGCAAAAAGCAAGCGCTCTTAAGTCCCCGCCGCCGCATATGTGCTTTGGAGCATTATACCAGCCTGTCATGGATTGCAGGGATGATACCTCAAAGACGAGGTTGCTGATAATTCCCGGATGAGTTCGCAGGGCGCGCGCAACAGAAACCATATCAGCACCGTGAGAGAACATCTCTTTTGCGGCTTCAAAATTAACGATCGAATTATTCCCGATGATGAACAGGTTTGTAGCATTGCGTATGCGTTTGATAATCCCGATATCTGCCCCGTCAGGATGCATGGCATCTATATGGATAATATCGGCTCCTGCTTTTTCTATGGCTTTTGCAAGTTCGGTATCGTTCACAACGTTTGCTCTTATCTTTATCGAGAGGACTACGCCTGTTTTTTTTATCTCACGAATATATTCGCAAAGTCTTGGGATATCTTTTAATAATGCCTCTCCAGCTCCGAGTTCAACCATTTCGGGCTGTCTGCAATGTGCGTTTATTTCAAGAATTGCATTGAATTCTTTTGCTATATCCGCAGCCTCGATATACGGGCCCAGCGATGCAGCGCGCACATTCACTGCAATAGTAGTGAAGTCCTTTGCGGTTTCAAGTTCACTTCTTAAGAATTCAAGAGGCGAATTGGAAAAAAATTCGGTCCTTCCCCGTTCAATTTCTTTCTTAGCAGCGTCATTTGTGGACTTATCAAGATTATATCCGCCAAGGACGATCAATCCCGCGTTCTTGAAACCTGATGCGAATTTACTGTCCATTATCCCTGCCATGGAAGCCACAGCAATTGGATTTTTGGGTGATGCATAGCCAATATTAATATCAAATAATTTTTCTGTCACGATTTATCCTCAATAATTAATTGGCCTTTAGTTGTCGGAATCCTTAAAGAATTTTACGCAAAAACAATTTCATAAGCTTTTTATATCAATAATCCTTTTTTAAGCAGATATGGTGGTCTAATGGTCACAAATGAAATTCTAGATAATTATTTGCCTGTCGTAATTTTTACGATAATAGGTGTTGTGTTCGTGGCTATCTCTTTATTTATGTCAAGGATGGTCAGGCCCAGCAACAAGACAAAGGAAAAACTTTCCACGTATGAATGCGCAGAGAAGCCTATAGGAGATGCAAGAGTACATTTCAACATACAATATTACCTGATCGTTATTGTGTTCCTGATATTTGATGTTGAAGTCCTGTTCCTGTATCCATGGGCTGTTCAATTCAAACACCTAGGACCACTTGGATTTTTTGAGATGATATTGTTCATTGAAGTACTGATTATAGGTCTTGCCTATGCATGGAAAAAGGAGGCTTTAGAGTGGATCCAGTAACTATTGACACTACAAAAATCAAAATAACAAAGAAGCAGCCTGTGACCGCGCTTGATAAATTGAATGATACGGGTCTGATCAGCACAGTTCTGGCAGCAAGAGAAAGGGAAGGAATGATCCTTTTTTCAACGATCGACCAGGTATTTAACTGGGCGCGTTTGTCCTCTCTGTGGCCGGTCACATCTGGTCTGGCCTGCTGCGCTATCGAGATGATGGCAGTTGCAATGGCGCATCATGATATTGCGAGGTTCGGAATGGAGATTTTCAGGGCAAGCCCCAGACAGGCTGACCTTATGTTCGTTGCGGGCACCGTTACCAAGCGCATGGCGCCAAGAGTTAAACAACTCTATGAAATGATGCCTGACCCCAAATGGGTGATAGCAGTGGGTGGCTGCGCCTCGACCGGCGGACCATATCATGAATCCTATTCAGTATTAAAAGGCGTGGACTTGATCATACCGGTGGATGTGTATATTCCGGGATGTCCTCCGCGTCCTGAAGCATGGATTTACGCTGTGATCCAGCTGCGGGAAAAGATAAAGAACCAGGGATATGGGGCAAAATGGGGGCTTAATAAATGAACGCGGCAGAAGAATTGAAAAACTTTTTACCAGGGTCTGTTATCAGCACCGGGCTGCAGTTGAATAAGCCCATGGCAGTTATTAAAAAGGAAGAACTGTTAAAAGCAGCGGGAAAAGCAAAGGAAATGGGATTTGACCATCTTTCGGTAATTACCGGAATTGATTATAAGGATCATTTTGAAGTAATATATAATTTCTTTTCATACAGCAAAAAGCAAAATCTTGCTTTAAAGGTAAATCTGGATCATGACAAACCGGAAGTTGACTCACTCACATCACTGTGGAAAGGCGCAGACTGGCTTGAGCGGGAAACGTTTGACCTTGTGGGAATTAAATTCATTGGGCACCCCAATCTAATCCGCATATTGCTCCCGGATGGATGGAATGGGCATCCACTAAGAAAAGATTATGATATGAACTCAGAGCAATTCGTTACCGTAGGCGAGAACGGAGACGATATAGTTAGTCCGGATGGCACTAATTTGTTGAGGAGGAAATAACGTGGAATCGGATGAACTTATTATTAATATGGGTCCTGTCCACCCGAGTACACATGGAGTATTAAGATTCAAATTAAGGATGGACGGCGAAAGTATCAAGGAATGTACGCCTGTAATTGGTTATCTTCACAGGGGAACAGAAAAGATCGGGGAAATGAAAACGTATCTCCAATTCATTCCATATACAGACAGGCTTGATTATATCTCTGCTTTTCCCAACAATTATGCGTTCGTGAAAGCTGTTGAAGAACTTGCGGGCATAGAGGTGCCGATTCGTGCAGAGTATATCCGTGTGCTTACGATGGAGCTGAATCGGATAGTGAATCACCTTGTAGCGATTGGCTCCCTGTTGATGGATCTTGGAGCAGCCACAATGATAATGTGGGGATTCAGGGAAAGGGAAAATGCCCTCCAGTTATTCGAAATGCTATGCGGCGCAAGGATGACATTCAATTACATAAAACCCGGTGGTGTGAGAGAGGATATCCCGGAAGGATTCATGCCAAAACTCAATGAATTCTTAAAAGACATGGAAAAGCGCATAGTTGATTATGAGCAGCTCATCAATGGTAATGAAATATTCCATATGAGAATGAAAAACATAGGCGTCATAAATGCGAAAGATGCTGTGAATTTTGGATGGACAGGTCCGACTCTTAGAGGTTCAGGTGTAGATTATGACCTTCGAAAATACGAACCCTATTCAATATATCCTGACCTTGATTTCAAGGTGTGCGTACGCAACGAAGGCGATAGCTTTGCAAGATTTATTGTCAGGATAGATGAAATGAAGGAAAGTCTTCATATCCTGCGCCAGGTTGTGGACAATATGCCCGTTTCAAAGGTAATAAGCAGCGCAGAATATGGAATAGCTCCTATGACTGGCACCCCAACTGCCGTTTCGACATATTTCCCAAGGATATTTACACCACCTGCGGGTGAGGTTTACAGCCGGATAGAAGCGCCCAAGGGAGAACTGGGATTCTATGTGGTCAGCGACGGCACTACAAAACCATACCGTGTGAAAATACGATCGCCGTCTTTTTGCAATTTAACAGCGATACCAAGTTTGGTGAAAGGATTAAAGATAGGTGACCTGATAGCAGCCTTTGGGACCATTGATGTTGTTCTTGGCGATGTGGACCGGTGATATAATGTTTGCAAATACTTACGAACTTATTGTTTTTATCTTGAATTATATCGGGATTTATGATCCAATTTATAAGGTATTCGAGAGCTTTGGACTTGAATATTTACTGAGGATCATAATAGTATTGGTGGAGATAGCGGCTTTATTCGTTTTCATCCTTTTAACGGTTATGTTCCTCACATGGATGGAAAGAAAGGTTGTCGCCATGGTGCAGGCACGGTACGGTCCTATGGTCACAGGACCACGTGGATTACTCCAGCCTGTCATGGATGGCGTTAAACTCATAGGAAAAGAAGATATAATTCCTGCAAAAGCCGACAGGTGGGTTTTCACCCTGGCACCTTTTCTTATATTTATACCTGCCCTGCTTATATTCATCCCCCTTCCCTTTGGAGAATCTCTCATAATATCGGATCTAAATGTTGGGCTTCTTTATATCATCGCGATATCTGCCATATCGCCTATTGCGATCTTAATGGCAGGCTGGGCTTCCAATAATAAATATTCGCTGATGGGAGCGATGAGAGCTGTAGCTCAGGATATCAGCTATACGATCCCTCTTGCCCTTTCTGCAATTGCCGTGGTCTTATTTACAGGATCTCTGAGCACCGTGGATATTGTCACAGCTCAAAGCGGAACCTGGTTTGGTTTTATTCCAAAATGGTTCATATTCCTTCAACCCCTGGGTTTCATTCTATTCCTGATAGCTTCGATCGCTGAAATGGGACGCATACCCTTTGACTTCCAGGAATCAGAATCAGAACTCGTAGCAGGTTTCTTTACTGAATACAGCGGTATGAAATTCGCAATGTTCTTCCTTGCTGAGTATGCGCACTTATTTTCAGTCTCAGCAATTGTTGTTACATTGTTCCTGGGTGGATGGTCAGTGCCGTTCCTTAATTTCATCCCGGCTGTATTAGTTCCACTGGTATCGCTTGGGGTTTTCCTGGTTAAGACCTATGCAATAATATTCTTTGCGATGTGGTTAAGGGATACTGTACCCAGGATGAGGATAGACCAGCTTCTTAATCTGGGATGGAAAATTATGATCCCGCTTGCTTTACTTAACTTACTGGTAACAGCTCTTTTATTAACAGCAGGGGTGTTCAAATGACCTGGATAAGCAAGGACTGGGCAATGGGCGGAATAATAAAAGGGCTCATCGTTACTTTGAAACACGTATTGCGCGTTGGTGATCGACCAACAGTAACAGTTCAGTATCCTTATGAGAAGATGAAAGTCCAACCAAGGTTTCGGGGATTACATGCGGTTGATGAGAATGCATGTATCGGCTGCGGGATATGTGAAGTGAACTGCCCTAACAGCACTATACAGATAGTAAAGCATAACACGAAATGGTATCCGCAGGTCAATGTTGGAATGTGCCTGTTCTGCGGCATCTGCGTGGATGTTTGTCCTATGAACGCCATGAAAATGACAGGAAATTATGAGCTTGCGGATTACAGCAGGGAGAGCCTGATTTATGGTCCTGACAGGTTGTTATTCAACAAAGAGGTGAATAAGTAATGGATATAGTATTTATTGTTATTTCAATTCTTACGATCTTATCAACGATCATGGTAGTACGATCGAGAAAATTAGTCCATAGCGCCCTGTATCTGGCAGGAACATTCATTGGAACAGCTGGTCTATTCATACTCCTGAAAGCGGAATTCTTAGCATGGGTGCAGATACTCGTCTATGTTGGGGCGGTTGTAACCCTGATCTTATTCACGATCATGTTGACCAGAAAGGGAGAGGAAGAATAATATGATCAACAAGATCTTTAATTTACTGATCGCATTACTGTTATTTGCTGTATTATTCATAGCAATAGATGACAGTTACACGGATCTGGCAAAGAAAGAAGAAATAAATCATATAAGTATCGAGCAGATAGCAGGCGGACCAGATATCAGGGGTGGGATTTTCAGCGATTTTATTTTTTCCTTTGAATTGCTTTCACTGTTATTACTGGCGGCATTGATCGGCGCGCTTTATATCGCCAAAAAGGAGGCTTAAAATGGCATTGTATTCTTATCTCTTAATTTCCATAATAATTTTTACCATAGGTGTTTATGGCATCATTACACAGAGAAGCGGGATCAAGATCCTCATGTGTATAGAACTGCTCCTGAACTCGGCAAATCTGAACCTTGTTGCTTTTTCAAGTTATAATGGCAATTCAACAGGCCAGGTATTTGCTTTGTTCTCAATTGCAATAGCTGCAGCAGAGGCTGCCATAGGATTTGCTATACTTGTAGCTTTATTCAGGTTACGCGATACGATCAATCTTGACAATATCAATATCCTGAGGTGGTAATATGTTCAGTGACTATGCAGCATTAATTGTATTATTACCGGTCATCGCTTTTGTCCTGACACTTTTCCTTGGCAAGAGACTCTATTCAGGAGGAGCATTGATCCCGATAGCAGCGATTGCAGGATCGTTTATCATATCACTGGGGATATTTTTTGAGATATATCCTGGTGGAATGGTACAGCAGTCAATTCCCTGGTTTAGCAGCGGTATAAGTCAAATGAATATGGGTATCCTGATCGACCCGCTGGCAATAGTTATGCTTTTGATGGTTTCCTTTGTCAGTTTGCTCATTCATATTTATGCAGTAGGATACATGTCACATGACCCTGCAAAATCGCGGTATTTTGCCGAAACATCATTGTTCACGGCAGCTATGTTAAGTGTAATATTATCCGATAATATACTTCAGTTTTTTATTTCATGGGAAGTTGTGGGTCTGTGTTCATTCCTTTTGATTGGCTTTTGGTATCATAAACCATCAGCAGCAGCAGCAGCCAAGAAAGCTTTCCTTGTTACCAGGGTCGGAGATGTGCTATTCCTTGCAGGCATTGTCATGCTTTATGTTAATCTGGTTGAGATAATCAATAATCCTGCAAATGCATTCAAAATAGAGCCGGGAAATTTCCTCCTGCAATTCAAGACCATGTTCGAAGCTATTCCGCTCATCGATAAGACACAATTAACTTATATCACGCTTCTTTTCTTTGGCGGTGCTGTGGGTAAAAGCGGACAGTTCCCGCTACATGGCTGGCTGCCTGATGCGATGGAAGGCCCTACTACGGTTTCAGCCCTTATCCATGCAGCAACAATGGTCACAGCAGGTGTTTACCTTGTGGCAAGAACATTCCCGATGTTCGTTGCAACCCCGGATACAATGTCTGCGGGCGTGCCCGACTCACTTCTCATCGTCGCATATGTGGGAGGTTTCACTGCACTGTTCGCTGCAACAATGGGACTTGTAATGAACGATATTAAACGAGTGCTTGCTTATTCAACTGTCAGCCAGCTTGGTTATATGATGCTGGCTCTTGGTACAGCAGGTACTGTCCTTGGAGCAGGTGCAGTAGGCATCTCCATGTTCCATTTAATAAGCCATGCCTTCTTCAAGGCTCTTCTTTTCCTGTGCGCTGGAAGTGTTATCCACGCAGTAGGAACGAACGACATTCGTGAAATGGGCGGGTTATTCAGCAAAATGAAAATAACGGGTACAACAATGTTCATAGCTGCCCTTTCCCTGGCAGGGATCGGTATCCCGTTCCTCAGTATTGGAACAGCCGGCTTCTTCAGTAAAGACAGGATAATAGAAGGAGCATTCGAGTATGGCGAAAAAACCGGGGATCTGATCCCTTATGCGTTTGCCGTCATAGCAGCTCTTTTGACTTCAATATATATCTTCAGGCTGTGGTTCATGGCATTCACAGGAAAGCCTCGTTCTGATAGGCATTCTCATGAATCACCCAACGTGATGACAGTTCCATTAATGATCCTTGCATTGTTCGCCCTGTTCTTTGGATTTTCACAATTGGCATTCTATGGCTATGTTGAGACGAATTTTGAATTGATGGGTGTTGAGATCGCTATACACGAAGGTGAAGCGGTTCATCCTCCTGTTCTAATAGTCCTCCTTCCAGTGATCGTCGGAGTGCTTGGCTTTTTGATATCCTATGCAATATACTACAAACGAATGCTTGATATGAGTAAGATCATATCGTCTGAGAACCCGCTTTATAAACTGTTATTGAACAGGTATTATGAACCAAAGATCGGTGCAGACCTGATTGGAGTAAAATTGACCCATGATGTCGTAGCGCAGTCAGGTGAATTCATTGACCGCAAGATCATAGACGGGCTGATAATTGATACTATAATAAGTAATACCATTTTCAAGATTGGAGGATTAATCAGAAAATTGCAGACTGGCGTTGTCCAGAATTATGCCTCAATTACGATTTTGGGAGTGGCATTGCTCTTAGTAATACTTAGGCTCAAATTCGGAGGGATATAATGGCTGGCTTAATTTCATTGATGATCCTTATCTCGTTAGCAGGGGCGCTCATCACGTTCCTTGCGAAAACCCGCGAGCAGGCAAGGACCATAGCTCTAATAACATCAGGAATATCACTTGCAATTACGCTTTTGATTTTTTCACGATTCGACAGTTCAAATCCAGCGATGCAATTCGTGGAATCCCATTCATGGATACCTTCAATAGGTGTAACCCTTAAATTCGGTCTTGACGGCATAGGTATGCCACTTGTGCTTCTGGCAAATATTATTATCCCGCTCACGGTAATTTTTGCATGGGGTGAAACAAAACAGGCAAACAGGTTCTATGGATTGATACTTCTTGAACTCACAGGAGTTATGGGGGTTTTCACTTCACTTGATTTCTTTGTGTTCTATATATTCTGGGAAATCGTCCTGATCCCCATGTACTTCCTGATAAGCATCTGGGGAGGACCAAGAAAAGAATATGCAGCAATTAAGTTCTTCATATATACGCATGTGGCAAGTCTTGTTATGCTTCTTGCGATATTCGCTCTGTATTTCAATGCATTAGGTATTACAGGGATCCCAAGTTTTGACATGTTCGGACTACTGAAATCCTATCAGGTAATGGACGGAGATCTGATAAAAGGTGTAATATCCCTGAAAGACGCAGTATTTATTGGGTTATTGTTTGGTTTCATAGTCAAGATGCCAGCAGTACCATTCCATACATGGCTTCCTGACGCGCATGTTGAAGCGCCGACGGCAGGCAGTGTAATACTTGCTGCTTTGCTCCTCAAGATGGGAGGTTATGGCCTGTTCAGGGTGATCCTTCCAATCCTGCCATATTCAAAGTCACCTTCGATAATGATAACATTGATGGCTATAATCGGCGTAGTGAGCATCCTTTACGGAACTTTCCTTGCCCTTGCCCAGCGTGACCTCAAGAAGATGGTAGCATATTCAAGCATAAGCCACATGGGTTACGTGACCCTTGGCGCCGCAGCTCTTGTTCCGCTGTCAGTTAGCGGAGCGATGTACCAGCAGTTCTCACACGGATTGATCACAGGTATATTGTTCATGTCATGCGGCGTGATCCAGCACTCGGCTGGAACAAGGATAATACACGAACTTGGCGGCATTGCCAAATATATGCCAAAACTTACCTTTGTCATGCTGGCTGGATTCCTTGCATCTCTGGGATTGCCGGGAATGAGCGGTTTCATAGCTGAATTCCTTGTGCTTGTGAATTCGTATTTCACGCTTCCCACATTCGTGATCCTTGCCCTATTTGGCATCGTGTTCACAGCCGGATACCATCTATGGGCTATGCAGCGTGCGGTTTTCGGAACATATAATGAAAAACTGGGGCATATCCATGATGGGGCGAATTATGAAATAGCTTCCATGGCAATTCTTGTGCTTCTTGTAATATACTTCGGGCTAAATCCAAACCCTGTACTTAATATGATGACCGTGAACGCAGAGCAACTCCTGAAATATGTTGTTCTAAGAGGGGTAATAACATGAATTTTAACATAAATTTTGCAATACTTGCGCCTGAAATATTGCTTACTGTACTGGCTTTTGTAATTATAATAATAGGTCTTTTAATAAGCGATAAATCAAAGAACATGCTGGGTTACATAAGCGCAGCCGGTCTTCTTGCTTCACTCGTATATGTTATTGGCAATGGGATGACAGAAAAGGCAAGTTACTTCTATGATTCCCTCGTTGTCGATCCCTTATCACAGGTATTCAAGCTGATATTCTTAATAGTCTCATTGATCGCAGTAATTGCTTCCATTGAATATTTCAAGGATAATCGCAATCAGGATGAGTATTATGCACTTATTCTCCTGTCCACTGTGGGTATGATGGTTGTTGCATCAGCAAATGACCTGATAGCGTTGTTCGTGGGTTTTGAACTTGCAAGCATGTCAACGTATGTTCTTGCGGGATTTGAAAAGAAAAACCCTGCATCCCTTGAAGCAGCAATGAAATATTTCATAATAGGTTCGCTTTCATCAGCTTTGATGTTATTCGGCATGTCGCTTATCTATGGAATAACAAGTACCACAAATATTCCTGGAATAATTGAGTTCTTTAGGTCTGCCCCTCTAATGGCAGAAAGCTCACTTGGTGTCCTGGCAATGATATTCCTTGTTGCAGGATTTGGTTTCAAGATGGCGCTTGTGCCATTCCATATGTGGGCGCCTGATACATACGAAGGCTCACCAAGCGTAGTATCCTCACTTCTTGCTGCGGGCTCAAAAAAGATGGGATTTGTGGCAGCATTCAAGGTGCTCGTGCTCGCACTTGTTGCAATTCGAGCCGATGTCCAGTTTACCTTTGCGATACTTGCTATCATAACCATGACCTATGGTAACGTCGTGGCATTATCTCAGCGCAGCATCAAGAGGATGCTTGCATATTCATCCATCGCCCAGGCAGGATATATCGCGCTGGCTTTCGTTGTGACCACGCCAATGTCAATTGCAGGAGGTGTTCTCCTTGCCCTTGGACATGCATTAATGAAAGGCGGAGCTTTCATTGCAGTTGCTGTTGTGGGATACATGGTTCTATCAGACGACAAGAACGCAAAAAATATTGATGACCTTGAGAATTTTGCAGGACTTGGAAAAAGAGCTCCCATAACGGCATTAGGTTTCTTTGTGTTTTTCCTGGCATTGGCGGGAATACCGCCATCTGCAGGATTCATCGGGAAATTATTATTGTTCTATTCTATCACAGTCCAGGCAATTAGCCAGTCAAGCAGCTGGCTTCTCCTGGTAGTCATAATTGCTATATTGAATAGCGCCCTGTCGATCTATTATTATGCGCGGGTTATAAAATACATGTATGTGCTGCCTCCCAAAGGTGAAAAGATCAAAGAGCCTACAGCTTATGTTGTTGCGATACTGATCGCGGTTATAGGGACTATCGGGATAGGTCTGTATCCTGAACCATTCATCATTATGGCAAAGAACGCAGCACAAGTAGTTCTTGGAGTGTGAAATTTATGGCAGATTGTGAATTATGCGGTGTGGCAAGGCCAACACTTTGCCCTGTAAAAGTAAAGGCTCCCGGTGTATTAGCAGCTTACCCGGCAGGAACATGGAGAGGAATTAATGAAGAATGCCTCAATATTTGTCATGAAGCTAATATAAAAAGGGTTCCGGTAAAGGCTAAGAAATGCGATTTATGCAGCACAAGGAATGTTCCGCTGTTCCAGGTTAAGGTCCCGGTGCCAATTTTCCAGGAACCCTATCACAGGGAGACTATCAAAGCAATATGCCAGAGCTGTTTTGAAGCCTGCGAAGATACCATAAAAAGGCGTAAATCTGAAAAAGAAGAGTCGCATCATCATTAGATAATCAAACGTCGGATTTGGTTCAAATCCATTTCCTTTATTTTTTAATTTTTTATTTCAATCCTGTTGATCCTGTCAATATTGTCCAAAATATATACAATTCTATAAATTAATTTATGGCAAGTCCACAAAACCCAATGCTGCGCCTTACTTCATCGGTTAAAAGAGAAATTTTAATAGAACGCGGATTCCTCAGATGCGCACGGATATTGTTATCCGTCTAAAACCCTCTAATTATCAAAAGAAGGTCATTCAAAGTATGCCCTTGTAACTGAATTTTCAGTTTAACCGCATTATCCTTGTTCCATTTTGATTTTAAAACCATCATGTCAGGTTTGCTTTTGCTCAAATATATACATCTTCACACCCTCATTTATATTTGTGTGAATTCAAGGCAATTATATCTTTAGAAAAGCAAGAACTATCAAAGATCATATATAATCGATTATTACCCCAAAAGAGGGAATTAAATTGCCTTTGGATCATACAGATTTAAGAGAAATGAAAAAACGCCATGACGTCGAGGGTCTATTGGGCATACTTGAAACGGGCGATATAAAAGAATGCCGCGAATCCATAAGAATGCTCGGGGAATTGAGGAGCAGAAAAGCTATTGTTCCCCTTATTGGATTTCTTGAGACGGATGATATACAGATCCGGTCAAATGCCTCATGGGCCCTTGGTGAAATCGGGCATGTAAAAGCTGTTCTTCCACTGATAGGTCTTTTAAATGACCCTATCGACAATGTGAGGATAAATGTCGCATGGTCACTTGGAAGGGTAGGTGACAAGCGCGCCCTGTCTGCACTAAGATCTGCAATGAGAAATGGTTCAACAGAACTCAGGAAACATGCACGTGAGGCAATTGCAAGGATAGAATCGAGCGAAGCTGATAAAAGACATGGTCTGGAAGAAGAACAAGACGAACCCGATTTTTCGGACATGGCTGTTCCACTCCTGACACTTGCTGTTCCTTGCGATATGGAGTGTAATTATCTCTCACGTGTGGAAGATGAAGTTTCACAAACCGATTTTGTGAACACGACACAGTTCTCAAAAGATGTATTGTTAAATGACACAGGTAATTTTGACGTGATCCCTGATGATGAATTGCGAAAAATTATCCTGGGATTAAAGAAAGAATCAACCGGATCAGTTTCGATAGATATTTTATTCAGGCATAAAAATGACAATGGTGACAATAAAACAAGCTCAGTCTGGCTTCATATGTCATCAAAAGAAAAAAAAGGAATTGCTGCCGTATATAAGATCGAAACAGCCCCTGAATTGGGAAGAAGAGACCAAAAAAGAAGAGTAAGTGACACGGGAAAGAGAAAGACAAGAATAAAGTATGTAAAGAAGGCAAAGCCTATTGAATATGAAATCCCGCAAGATTTTGAAATAGACCGGGAAGAATATACGTATGAAGAAATTGAAGAACCTGAAGAGTACCCTGGGGAACAAGTCATCCAGAGAAAAGAAATTAAACGGCAATATAAGAAATTCCCTGTCCGGGAAAGACATGTTGAACCGGAATCGTATTCCAGGGATGAGGAAGAATATGAGGATATCCAAAAGCCTGGTTACCAGGAAATACAAGAGCCACCAGAGCCCGAAATAAAAGCCAGGGAACATATACCAGAAGTTAAACCAGTAAAAGAACCGGTCAAAACTGCGGTAAAAATACCCGAACCGCCAAAGCCTGAAGTAAAAGCCAGGGAGCATAAACTTGAAGTTAAACCTGTAAAAGAACATATCCAGCCAGCGGTAAAAATTCTTGAACAACCCAAGCATGAAATAAAAGCCCGGGAAAATAAGCCGGAATTGAAAAATGAACCTGTCAGGAAAGAAGTAAAAATAGAGGCTAAACCAGAAATAAAGGCAGATGTAATAATAGAGGCAAAACCACAAGCATTGCATGAAATTGTGCCAACAAAGGTGAAATCTGGAACTGCTGGAACGGGGTCCGTGGATTCAGCCGTGCGGCTCTTGAGTGATATCGGCATGTCAGGTATGACAAAAGCTGCTTCTGCTGTCACCCAATTATCGGGGGACGAAGAAGAGGCGAAACATTCCCAGCTGCGCACGCTTCCGGTAGATGAACTAAAGGATGAAATCTTAAGCCTTGGGGAAAGTGTGGTGATGATAGGTGTCGGACTTAATGGGAAGGGTCCCTCAGGAGATGTGAATGGGGAAATGCAGATATATATTTCAAGCCAGGATGCTCTTGATGTTGCAAACGAACTTCTCTGTAATCCTCCGGATGCCAGTGTAAAGGAATTCACAGAAGATATTAATTCCACTTTGAAAGAAATAGCCAATATTTTCGGAGGGCAATATGTCAGTGCGATCTCAGAATATATTGGGGTGCCTTTTTTGTTGAAGGTTCCATCAATCAAGACAGGTCAATCTTCACAGATCGCAGAATCCACATTAAAGGATATCGCAGGAAAAGTTGATTTCGTCCTTGCCACAAATCTCGCATTTGGACCCAACAAGGTAGGACGATTGTTAATGCTGCTTGACCCGGCATCATTTGAAACAATTATAAAGAAACTTTTCTGAAGGCATAAATCAGAAAATGTCCTGTTTTATAATTCTTGCTACGGAACAAAACGTTATATAGAATGATAAACATTATAATTATGATGAGTAAGTATTTACTATAATAATTATGCATATTGGATATAGAAGGAGAATTTAGGAATGAATAAAAAATTATTAAGAGATGTAATGGCCAGAGGTGCAATGACCCGAGGCGTAAAGACCATATCGATAAATGAAACATGCAAGCATACTGCTAAATTACTGGCGGAAAATGATATTTCAGGCGTTTGTGTCATAGGGGATGATGGCAAAGCAGTTGGGGTAATATCTGAAATGGATATACTCAGAGTAATAGGGATGGAAAATTGGGAAAATAAGACCGCAGAATCTATTATGACCTCTAACCTGGAAATAGTTGAACCCACAACAACCCTCATTGAAGCAGCAAACATAATGGGTAAGAGGCATGTGCATAGATTACTCATTCTTTCAGAGGGAGGAATAGGGATGTCGCAAAAACCAATTGGAATTTTGTGTAGTAGTGATATTGTAAGGGAAGCGGCTAGAGATTAGATCGTAGTCTCCTAATCGTGGAAAGAAGCAATAAAAAAATCTTCATTCACTAGAATCTACACAATATACTATTAAAAATACCAACATTAATTTTAAACACTATATACAGTTAAGATGTTCAGGTCATGCGAAGAATTGGGATTTTCTCTATCGCATTTTCCAGATGGGATAAGCGTGGTTGCTAGACCTGAAGTAATTTTTATTCCCCATTCAATAAAACATCCTTTATCGCAAAAGCTGCCATAATCTATGAGGATCTGGCAATCCTGAAATGCTCTTTATCGATATAACCCATATTTTGCTCTCCAGAGATGACAGACAGGAAATCTCTGCTGATATGATCCGGAGGTATCCTGGCGTCCTGGCAGCACCATTGGCTTCATGTTTGATTTAATTATTCGCGCGACCTGGCGAAAAATGTGGATTATGTAATGAATACAGAAGCTATTTTCATCGCCATTGAACACCCAGAATGAAACTGCTGTAGATATCTTCGAAGGATAAATATCCATCTTTGATTTTATTCACATCCTGGCACCTTATTCCTGCCCGGATGCCTGTTTCTAATATTGTTATTAATTATTATAGATTATCGAAGGAAAAAAAAGAATAACGAACGGGTTGAGGAGTGGTGGTTTGTTAGAAAAGTCCAGCCTGCTCGTTAGTTGTAATTATGATTATTATGATATTTATACTTTATCGTTTTAATTTCGTAAAAATCAAGATGGAACTCACTTAAATCATCATTTTAAAAAAAAAAGTGAAGGGATTTCTCCCTTCGGATATATATATTTACTTTCTCTGTCTCAACACGAGGAATGCTACTGCGAGCAAGCCTGCGATTGCGAACATTGCCTCAAAGCCTGGCTCTGTTGGAGTCGCTTTTGCGGTCGTAGTGGTTGTTGCTACTGGTGTTGCTATTTCCGCTGGCTTGGTTTCGGTAGGACCTGCTGTGAGAGTTGCGGTACCCATGCCGGTGGTCGTAACTGTTGGTATTGGTGTTGCTCCAGTTACTGTCATGTTTGGTCCAACTGCTCCAGTATCGATGTCAACCTTGGGGTAGAATCTCAGGGTATCGTTATCTGCTATAACGAATTTCATATTTCCCATTATGGTTGCTTCTGTATTCTTGGACAAGCTGACGGTATTCTCGTTATCCATCATTATTGAATCAGTACTTGCTGTCCTTACTTCGAATACACCGAATCTGTCAGCAGACTGGATTTCTTTTGCAGAGCTTTCATCGATCAACCATGCGTACTTGAATTGTACCATGTCTGAGGTTGCACCTGAGAAAATATTGTCAACATATACTGTAAACAATAATGCATCAGATTCACCAAGGATGGTCTTCTTCTTGAAATACACGGCTTTTGTCTTGTCAGCTTGTGAACCACTGGCTGGAGCCTGGCCGATACCTTCATCGACTACTGTTCCATCTTTTTTCAGTGTGAACCATGCCTGTCTTGGGGTTGTTCTTGCATCTATGGCGTTGATGGTCAACTCATAGCCTGCGCCAAGAGCCCATGTTTCACCGGTTGTCAGGGTCTTCTTATCGTCTTTACCCATCTCAAGTGCAAGTTTGGCAATCTTATTGGAAACGCCTTTTACAGCAATCCATTTTTCTGCCTGCCAGCCTTCAAGATCAAACGTTGCATCTCCGTCCACGGTTACATTTTCTTTCTCATTAGATTTGAACTGAACTGGTGTGCCATGTGTTGTGTATACAAGACGGTTCTTCTGGATCGTCCTGGCTGCACTCAAAGAACTTACGGTATCCAACAGGGACAACTGTTCAGTCGTTCTATCGTATTTAAGGTCATAGTAGAATCCAGCAAAGTTGTAAGAATCCCATGATACTAAACCTGGGGTGCTTTCCTGGACTACTGTTCCTCTTACTTCATATGTGCCGGTAGTCGGTGCTGTCACGAATGGATAGAACCTCAGGGTATCATTGTCTGCGATATTGAATTTAAGTTCTCCCATTATGGTTGCTTCCGTATTCTTGGACAAGCTGACGGTATTCTCGTTATCCATCATAATCAGATCGGTACTTGCTGTTCTTACTTCGAATACACCATATCTGTCAGCTGACTGTACTTCTATTGCTGAGCTTTCATCGATCAACCATGCGTATTTGAATTGTACCATGTCTGAGGTTGCACCTGAGAAAATATTGTCAACATATACTGTAAACAATAATGCATCAGATTCACCAAGGATGGTCTTCTTCTTGAAATACACGGCTTTTGTCTTGTCGGCTTGTGAACCACTGGCTGGAGCCTGGCCGATACCTTCATCGATTACTGCTCCATCTTTCTTCAGTGTGAACCATGCCTGTCTTGGGGTTGTTCTTGCATCTATGGCGTTGATGGTCAACTCATAGCCTGCGCCAAGAGCCCATGTTTCACCGGTTGTCAGGGTCTTCTTATCGTCTTTGCCCATCTCAAATGCAAGTTTGGCGATCTTGTTGGAAACGCCTTTTACAGCGATCCATTTCTGTGCTTGCCAGCCTTCAAGATCAAATGTTGCAGCCCCGTCCACGGTTACATTTTCTTTCTCATTAGATTTGAACTGAACCGGGGTACCATGTGTAGTATATACCAGCTGGTTCTTCTGGATCGTCCTTTCTGCGGCTAAAGTCGCTGGAGCGGTCAATAATCTTAACTCTTCGGTGGATCTATCGTACTTAATGTCATAATAGAATCCCTCAAAGTTGTATGAATTCCAGATATATGGCGTTACTGGGTTCTTATCCACGCTCCATATCCTGGGCAACGTAGATGATGATGATGCTGTTGTTGCACCAACGTTTACAGTGGTAGCTCCAGTTACGGCGCCGGTATCCAAATTCATATCTACGAATGTTCCACTGAATGCGCCAACAGCTGCTGCTGCGGGTGCGGTAACTGTATATGAAATAACTGCAGAGGCGCCTATATTAATAAAAGTATAGACATTGCCGACATTGCTTGACGATGTTGCAGTATTTGCTGTTACAGTAAATCCAGCTGGAATTGTCTCGATTACCTTATAACCAGGCAAGCCAAATGTTGCTGCTGGTGAGGGTGTTAACGATACTGTAAAACTCGAGCCATTGGCCGGAGTTGATGTTGAAAACGATCTCGTCACAGTTCCATTGCTGGTGGCTGCCATTGCTGGTAATGCAATAACACTTAAGAGAATAGCCATCACAACGAAAAGTGTTGAAATGTTATTTAATAATGTTCTTTTCATTTTATTCCTCCATTCGATTTATACATGAGAATTAATTCACAATTAAGTGATTATCCCCTCATGATCTAAACGGATTACAATTTCTGTAATTCCGTTAACAGTACCCAAATAGTAATTGCCTTCTTAAAGCTTTTGTGGTCGATTTGACCCAAAAACATGCATACGTAGGCACAATTGACGAATAGGGGTTCACTTAATGTCGATGTTGAAACGAGTATACTATACAAAAATCTTTACAGGTAAGAACCGTCGAAAAACGCGACCACAACATCTATTGCGTCCCGCTTTTCAATATCTCCGCTGAAAGTAATCAATTACCGCCTGGATAGCTTCGTTCCTACCGGCATCGTTGGCATCATAATCAATATTTCCTACCAGTATGATTGCCATTCCCGAAACTTTACCGTAGTTCCTGTTCTTTGTCATATTTTCGCATCAGCATTTGTATCTATTTATAGATAGGGTGTATCCCTGATGCCATTGCTATCATTATCCTGACCGTTGTAATAAATCCAGAAGTTTCCTTTACCCCCCGTAATCCTATGAATTGAAACCATTATAGCCTTTAAGAATAAAATGAAAACTTGATCTCATCCGCCAAAATATGCAAGCACCACGTTTATGGCGTCCTCCTTGGTTACCGTCCCATTGAAATAATCCATTACTGCCTGGATAGCTTCGTCCCTATCGATCCTGCCGTCACCGTTTGCATCATACCCCGGCCCAACCCGAAGGTTTGCCGTTCCACTAACGATCCCTGAGTTGGAAAGCTGATCTTTGAATGTTCCGCTTATCGCATAAGATCCAGTAAAAAACGGAGCGCTTAATGTGTATGTTATTGGAGAGCTTCCCAGCTGTATTAAAGTTATAACATTGCCTTGAATGGAGCCGACTGCTGTTGTTTCTAAATAAGTAAATCCAGCAGGAACGGTCTCAATTACCTGATATCCTGGATTGGAAAATAGATTTACCTGCGCTGGCGTTAACGTCACTGTTATCGTAGCGCCTGGAGAAACGTTTGCTGAGGAAAACGACCTTGTTACTGTTCCTGTGCTGGCTGCATTCTGGCTTATCACTGTTACTGTTGCAGTTCCTCCCACCGTACCGCTTGTTGCGGTGATTGTACTTCTGCCTACTGCTATTGCAGTTAACACGCCTGTGCTTGCATTGATAGTTCCAACGCTGGTATTGCTGCTGCTCCACATTGCAGCAGCTGGAAATACATTGCCGAACTGGTCTTTGGGCGCTTCGGTAAATGTCCCAATGTTGCCTACAAATAGCAAAGCTGTTGCCGGTGAGACAGTCATTGTGGTCAATACAGGCGCTGAAATTGCTGTTATAGTTATAGTTGCGCTTGTGTGCCCTGTCTTTCCTGCAGTTGCAATTATTGCGCCTTCCCCTGTGGCATTCACGCTGATAATAACGCTGCCGTTGGCATCAGTTGTTCCGCTTCCTGTTGCATTGCCGCTCAGGGTAACTGTCGCACCGCTTACTGCTGAACCATTGCGGGTTGCGGCGAAGGTCACGCTGGTTTCTGAGCCGACTGTTACTGAGGTCGTGGTCGTAGATATATTTAGTATCGGCAGTGGTATTTCTGTCACAATTCGAAAGATCAAAAGACCGGAAACACCATCGGCAACGTAAGCATAGCTGTCTGCCACTGCTACACCCAACGAACGTCCTTCCGTATTATAACTGCCGGCAAGTTTTGGCACTGCCGGATTCGTGACATCGATGATCCCGAGACCGTTATTATAATCAGCAACGTAGGCATAGTTGCCTGAAACTGCTACACCCCATGCTCCACCTGCCGTATTATAATTGCCGGCAAGTTTTGGCGCTGCCGGGTTGCTGACATCTAAGATCACAAGACCGTTATTATAATCAGCAACATATGCGTAGCTGCCTGAAACTGCAGCACCCAATGCATATCCTGCCATATTATAACTGCCGGCAAGTTTTGGAGCTGCCGGGTTACTGACATCGATGATCACAAGACCGTTATTATAATCAGCAACATATACGTAGCTGCCTGAAACTGCAGCACCCAATGCATATCCAGCCGTATTATAACTGCCGGCAAGTTTTGGAGCTGCCGGGTTGCTGACATCGATGATCACAAGACCGTTATTATAATCAGCAACGTAGGCGTAGCTTCCTGAAACTGCAACACCTGATGCATCTCCTGCCGTATTATAACTGCCCGTAAGTTTTGGTGCGGCGGGATTGGTGACATCCACGATCACAAGACCGGAAACACCATCGGCAATGTAGGCATAGTTGCCTGAAACTGCTACACCCCATGCATATCCAGCCGTATTATAACTGCCCACAAGTTTTGGCGCTGCCGGGTTGCTGACATCTAAGATCACAAGACCGTTATATAAATCAGCGACGAAGGCGTATCTGCCTGAGACTGCGACACCAAATGCATTTCCTGTATAATAATTTCCTGAAAAATTTAAGCTCACATTCTGAATTGGAGGAGGAATTGATGCGGGGATTGAAACACTCATTGAGGAAGCGCTTGACCCGATATTATTAATTGAAATGCCTGTTGAAAGTCCCGAATTTGAATTACTGCCAGGCGATGATATTGGTGAAAATATTGTTTGCTGATCCTCACTTGAATATGCTGCGCCCTGCAGGTAAACAGTCAACCCATTGCTTGCATCCTCAACTGCAACACGTTTAATAATTCCATTATTTACATCATTATATAATATTGAACCCTTCGCATCATCAATATGCCATATTACTATTCCATCATCCGGGAGGTAACTATCATAACCTGTTTTCTGACGATTTTCAACAAGAAAATATTCAGTTGAAGGCATATTGGAAGAAGAGACCTTGTAAACACTATTATTTTGATTTGTTTCCAGTTGTGGGATATTCACTGTGGTTTGTGCCGTTATTGTAACTGGATTTATCCATCCAAGTTGGATCTTGCTCCACGCAGATGGATGCGCCGGTGTATTGCCATTATTGTTCCAACTTCCGCCGTCCATTATGTCCCAATATTCAACAACCTGTGCACCTGTATCGGTATTATAAAGATCAGGCAAACCAATATCATGCCCAAACTCATGAGCAAAGGTCCCCAGAGGACTGCCTTCAGCCAGCATCGTATAACCTTCAATCATAACCCCATCTACAGGTACGCTCAAGGAACATTGGTGAGACCAGATATCTGTTGAAATACCACTAGACGCCTGGTCATTACCAGCATGTATGATTATAACATGGTCAACAATCCCATCACCATCCCCATCGTATTGAGAAAAGTCTATATCGTTGTTTGCAAGGGAGATTGCTTCTTCTGCTAATTTTGATATCACGCCATTTACATCATCAATGTCTATGGAAGAGTCTGCCCCATAATAAGACAATGGATGAGAGCTCGTGTACCATTTTGGACTTGTTGCACCGACAATCATCAACTGGTTATATGACACTTCCTTATAATAATTACTCAAACTTTTTGCACCCGGAGATGTGCTAAAAAGCAGGTTGTCATAATAAGAAGAAATATGGTTTGATAATGGTTGTTTATCTGTGAATCCAATCAAAATAACAACCGTTTTCGTCGTACCAATTGTAGTTGGAGAATATGAAGTACTACCGCTTATTCTGTTAACAGTATGATTATCTATTCTATTATTAACGACCCGCAAAGGAGCCTGATGCTTCTTCAGATTAAGATTTTTTATATTAGTCTTGCCAACCTTGTTTTGAGTCGGAAGCAGAAAAGTTTCATTAGTTACAGCATAAACCCAGTATCCATCCAAGTCTTGTACTATAGTATATCCGTCTAGAGTTTCAAAATGAGATTGTTTTTCGTCTCCAATTTGCTTTGCCTGCAGCGTGGTTCCATCGGGTTGGGTCAACCTGAAAGGTACAGGGTTTGCGGGTATAGCACCAGCAATTGTGGTTAGAATTATAATTATTGATAAAATGTCTATGAAATATTTTCTATCCATAATTTCATTTACTCCTTATTTTTTCGATAACCATTTCAAAATAAAGTTCGCTTGTATTCCATGTATCAAACGACCAGACCATTTCACCTGCTTCGTTGGTCTTCCATATCACAGGTCGGATAACATAGGTAACATTGCCTATTTTCTTGTAATAAGCACAATCGAAACATTGTTCATATATACTCTTTAAGATGGTCTCTTTATTGCCGTCTAATGTCATTTCGATATTATGACTTGAGTTTTGTAACGTGTAATTTATTGAAACATTATGACCCCAAAAAGTGAAATTTTCAATTTTATCAGGATGCAAATAAATTTGTTTCGGGGCTTGAGGAACGATACTTGAAGGCGTGACATTAGATATTTTGTTCTTTTTTTCAACACATCCACTGAGTAATATTGCTAAAGTTAAAATCGTTATTCCAAAAGCGATTCTTTGGAGAAATTTATGGCTACACATGCAATCATAATTATAGTTATCATCATTATATACCTTTTTGTGCTGGAATATGCAAATGTCATTCTTTGTATGAAATTTTGCAGTATAATTTTTTTGAAATTTCTTTGATCAAATATGGAAAAAAATATATCAAAAGAAAGGATAAAATTATCCTTTTATTTTATTTACGATAATTCATCAGCTAAAGAATGCCAAAACTACATCTATTGCTTCCTGCTTTGTGATATCCCCATTGAAGAAATCAATTACAGCCTGGATAGCTTCATTCTTGTCAATCCTGCCGTTGCCATTTGCATCATAACCCGACCCAACCCGCAGGTTTGTCGTACCGCTAACGATACCCAGGTTAGTAAGCTGGTCTTCGAACGTTCCACTAAAAATGCCTGTGCCTTTTGTCAATGGAGCAGTTATTGTATATGTAATTGGAGCGCTGCCCATCTGAATGAAGGTCCAGACATTTCCGACATTGGTCACACCTGCTGCTGTGTTTGTTGTCACCGTAAATCCTTCCGGAACGGTCTCATTTACCTGATATCCTGGACTGGAAAATAGATTTGCCGGAGCTGGCGTCAAAGTCGCTGTTATCGATGCTCCCGGGGCAACTATTGACGATGAAAAACTGCGTGTGACAGTTCCTGCACTCTGACCAACAGTTATTGTTGAAGGACCGCCAACAATACCAGTATTTTTGTCCTGGTCCTGGAATGTTCCATTGAAAGAACTTGTACCCTTTATCGATGGAGCAGTTATTGTATATGTAATTGGAGCGCTGCCCATCTGAACGAAGGTCCAGACATTTCCGACATTGGTCGCAACCAACGCTGTGTTTGCAGTTACACTAAATCCCGCGGGAACCGTCTCAATTACCTGATACCCGGGAAAGGTAAATAGAGTTACTGGCGCTGGCGTTAACGTCACTGTTATAGTTTCACCCGTGACAACGCTTGCTGTGGAGAATGATCTTGTCAAGGTTCCCGTACTCGCGGCCGCTGCCGGCAAAACGGATAATGACGTCAGTATGGTAAGTATTAGCAACATTGTTGATATTCTATTCATGTTTATTTTCATATTTTTTTCCTCTTTTTTTACATGACCTGGTCGGCAATTCCGACCCAGAAACTTGGGGCATGCCCTTTGCAACTATAATCGAATGACATAGTAGCACTTATTCAATCATGATACTAATCATAATTGTAATAATAATTGTAAACTACCCTTAAAAGCTTTAAAGTATTCCCAGACTACATGAGCATTAACCAAAAGAAAAAAAGGAAATGGCAGATCTCCCACGTTGAAATACGCTATTACTCCTTAGTCAGCTTCTTTAAGTGTTCCTGAGTTGTCCAGCTATGGCATAGCTTCCTTTTGTAGATGGAGCCAGTAAAAGATTGAAGTGAAAAAATTTTAAATTTAAATCTGCAGCCTATATCTTATTTAAAATACCTGAGAAAAAAAACAATTAACAATAAGGCTGATGTATCTGCAAAAGTGAGCATACCTGCAGTTTTATTCTCCTTCAAACTCCCGCTCTCTATTGTGAACTCAAGTGACGATGGGACGCCCCAATTATCTTTTCTCTCCATCGCCTCAACATAAACCACATGTTTGCCGGGTGATAATTTTAAAAGATCCATTTGAGCATAGACTTCTTCTGCCTGGGAATCAAAAACCCCGTCCACCGGATACATCTCTATTTTTTCAAGCCCTGAGTCAATGAAATACCTGGCATCCCTTACTTTCATTTTATTTCCCCCCAATACCGATGCTTTCAATATGGTCCTGTTATCTTCTTTTATTATGGATATTTTTTTTATTGCCGGTGTCATGTGCAGCCTCGTGATTTCATGAATGTTTGATACATGGCAGTCTTCACACCTCTGATTCCTATGTTCCTCGTCTCCTATATACACTGCACTGTAATTATCCTGGAGAGAGGCATGACAACTTACGCATTTTCTGGGGTTCTTGTAACTAGCAGGATGCGCCTTACTATCTTTTGTTCCGCCATGGCATGCGCGGCATGCATTGTCCCCACCACCATTTAACATATCATGTTTTCCAAGGGAGAGAACTTTTTTCGATGAAAAACCATCTTTCCCATGGCATGTCAGGCAGTTTGCTCCGCCGTTTACCCCGTCAAATAGTTGGGGGGAATGGAAATTTTCAGGGATTTTTCCGACATTAATAGTGGAATTTTCCCAGAGCCAGCTTGCATTGTAACCAGCAAGTGTCTGGTTCGCTAATATTTTCTTAATATCGGGTGACAGTGCAACAACATCCTCAAGGATTACCCTGGTTTTCGCAGTTGCATGGACTATTCCCGATACCTTTGCCCTGAAAATAGTAATATTCTCAGGCTGGTTTCCAAGATAGTTAATGCTTGGCCTAAATTCAAAAATATCTCCCCTGTTCACGATATCCTCATAGACATAATTGCCAGTTTCAAGATGTAAGAAAACATTTTCGTTTTTTGTGTCCACTCCTTTTATCACAAGGCTTGTATCTTGCGAAATATTCCATGTTTCACCTTCATAGAGTGCCTTTTGCATTTGAGGCTGGATATTTGCATGCATATCTTCATCAGTGAGTCCCTGCAATAATTGTAGAATTGTTGGTTCATTAAAGATCCATTTATCACTGAAATTGACCATTTCCCTTGTGTAATAAATTTCATCTTTCTCGCCGCTGACCCTATCAATTACTTTATATTTTATTTTCGGAGTTACATACACATGGCATGAATAACATGATGTACTTTTATTCTCCGGATGTACTCTTTTTAACCTGAAACCTTCAAACTGGATAAAACCCGTATCATTCCCTTTAAAGATACCTGTGACATTAATGACGATTAAGGGTACTTTAATACTTACGTTGTCGATGGTGAGGTACTCCTCATAAGTATAATTCCCGATACTTACAAGGCTCTTATCCACAGATATATTTTTTTTTATAATTTCTATCAGAGCGCTTTCTCTTACTGATGAAACCTCAAGTACCTTCAGCGTAAAACTTGAGCCCAGGTCCAAAGATTCTCCTTCCCTGGCAGTGAATTTATTGTTTTTCCTGTCAAGTTCTACAAGAGCCGTCCGGTTCTCGTATATTAACGTGGCGTTTCCCCACTTCTTTGAATTATCTTCATTTAGATGGCAGTAAATACAATTTATAGTATCGGGAAGATCGCTTGAGGCATAATGGGATACGGTTGAATTAATGTTCCTTCCCTGTGAATAAACGCTGTTTACATGGCATTCCTGGCAGTTATTCCCGGTCGTTACGTTATAATTGAGGATATTAGTCGGGTTATCATTCAGACTGGCATTCTTGAAATGTGAATATACCATGGGAGCTCGGAATTCCTGGTCAAGGGAATGGCACTCATCATTGCTGCATTTTTTTGGCGTTTTATATCCTTCAGGGTGCCCCGTGGGCTTTGTCCCATTACCATGGCATGCCCAGCATGCTGCGCTTCCTCCCCCATTAAGGCCATAATGCACGCTCTTATTGAATGCAAGGAGGTCTATTCTCTTATCCGCAGGCGCACCACCAATTCTGCTATCATGGCACATGATGCAATCCGGCCCACCCGCGCCCGGGCCAACATTATGAACAAATAAAGAACTTGTTGCCGGAGAATTTTTCGCATGGCAAACCACACATACTGCATCAGAATATCCAGCCAGTGAGTGGTTAAAGAATGTAGTTCCAGCATTTGATTTTGCACCAACTAGCCCGAACTTGTTCTGAATTTCAGGAGGTACTGGAGTAAAAGATGTTCCATTATAGGAATAATTTCCTGACGGGATACCCTTGTAATGGCAGTTTGCGCACCAGAAACTTGTAGTTGTTAAACTCTGGTTCAGAGAATTCCCTGATTTGACATTCGTTACATTTCCAAGGGCATTCTTATTATGAAGAGTATTTCCGTGGCAATAATAGCACGCACTTTCCTGATTTGCCCAGTAAGCTGGCTGCGAATTGTTCCACAGTCCTCCTGAAGATGGATTCAAGCTATGATTCAATGGCGTTGGAATGTGTGGTGCTTGCGCAAAACGAATTTGTCCGTTCCCCTGATGACAGGTTGTGCAATTCGCAGGCGAGAATGGTAGTTTGAAGTATGGCGGAGCAAGTCTGAAATCATGACAATTCACGCATTTTGTTGCATTTATATTGCGATATGTTCCATCCTGAAGTAAATATTTTATAGTATGGATATCGGAAGCCGTATCTGTATGACACTGTATGCATTCCACGTTTCCTGCGTGTTTTTCCTTTTTCAGCCTGTCGAACTTATGACAATCGTTACAAAATCCAGAATCTGGAACAGGCTTTCTCAGATCCCCTCCATGTATACTGTCCATCCCGTGGCAGCTTGCACAATCGGGGCGCCCTGCAGGATGACTGGGGTTTATTATTCCGGATGTATGGTTACCTATCATGGTATTGGCCTTATTTTGCATGACATCCCTGTAGATAGTTGAGGAATTTGCATGACAATAATCGCAGTACGGCTCACCGGGCGAGAGGCCAAAGCGTGGGTTACTTCCATAGTGGGCTGCACTTGCATTGGCGCTGTATTTGAAGAGATTAGAAGTTTTGTTATGGCAAGCTCCGCATGATGCGGTAACACTCACGCTGGCATTGCCAATATGATTATAAACTACAGGAGCGGCAGGGGATATTCCCCTGATATGGCAGTCCTCGCAGGTATAAGTGGACATTGGAAATCTGGATACGGGCATACCATGAAGAGCAGAAGTGTTTGCAGAATAGTGGCATGCAATACAATCCCGGCTTGTGAGATTTCCGGCTCCATCAGTTGAATTTACATTCACATGAACTCCGAAAACAGATGTATTGATCTGGGGGAATTCATCCGAATCATACTGGTGGCACCCCATACATTCAATGGCACTGCCTGCGCACGCAAATACAAGAAAAGCCAGTAAAGCAAGGATGAACGGAATCTTTTTCATGTCAATTACTCAATGAATTCCCATACCGAAGTATAACTCATTATTATTATGATATTGAATTCAAGTTATATTAATCTTAGGGTCAGGATGAAACCATCACAGGATTAGCGTATTATTAACACTTATGGTCTAATTGCTTTATGGTGTTTGAAAAATTAAGTTGGATAGGCTGGGTCGATATATAAAAGTAGAAATGAACATTATATATCGTTAAAATATTAGTCGTGAAAAAAAATAAAGTTGTTGATATTCCCGCAGGAATACCAACTTTCAATTTTGTTTATTTGTTTTAACCGAAGTATGCCAAAACTACACTTATAGCATCTGCTTTGGAGATCGTGGGCGGTGAAGCGAAGTATGCTAGAACTGCCGATATAGCTTCACTCTTCTGAATTATGCCATCGTGGTTTGCATCCCATGCTGCAACTCCACTGCCGTTACCGCCCCCGCTTCCCCCGCTTATTGAGGCGTTTGCCTCGATCGCAAGTGCAGTGGCATCGTCAAGCAGCTGATTGATCTTAATTGGATTATGCACACCCCAGCTTTCATCCGACGATACCAATCTCATGTTCCAGTATGCCTGGGCGATCTTGGTTCGGCTCAGGTTCTTCTCGCCGGTATATGCATTAACGGCTGCCAATACGCTTCTAACGGTTGCGTTGGTGGAATTCCACTTATTTTGGGTTTCTGTCTGAATAGTCTCGATCGTGGAGCTCAAATTGCCCAATTTGCTTCCCGTTACATGGCAACTTGAACATGCTGTGCCGTTCATCAGTATAGTAGTATTCACCTTGAATGAGTGACCTACAATCCTCTGGTCGGCAGGCAAGCTTGTCCCATTCGCATCTCGGGTCATTTTTGCAAAATGGCAATCTGTGCACTCAAATTTCATCAAGATACTTGACTCCTTCCACGAGCCAACGAACATGTCCTTTGCCGGGAAACCATGTGGGCTTATTGGAGTAGTTGCTGTATCGCTTGCCCAGCCTGGGCCTGTATTGCCATATCTGATATTCGAATGGCAGTTGCCGCATAGCTCTATTGTTGATCCCATTATGCTGTAGTTAGCTTTGTACCGGCTTGGCAGACCTGTTGTTGCGTCCGTTGCTGCTACAATTGCATCCTTATTATACCATGCATAAGGCTTTGACACTCCGAACATCGCTTTGGTCTTGGCGAGCCAGTCACCCATATCATGCATGTTATGACAAACGCTGCATGTAATACCCTTGAAGCTATCAGTCAGGTTTAACTTGGTAGTCTCTGAATCAGGTATGCTTGGGTTCCAATTTATCGGATCCTTGCATTTGAGGCAAGAATTTGGTTGTGAATTAGCGACGCCTGTGGTATTGTTGAGAGTACCATAGAAATGGTTAGCACCGCCACTTAATCCAACTACTTTGTCGTTGTGTGCGCTTGCTTTCCATTCATTAATTAATGCTGGATTTGACTTGTGGCATCCGTTGCAGGAACTTGCAAGCAATGGGTCGTTATTATGATTTTTCATCATATCTTTACCCACCGTTCTATTTGACCCACCCATGTGGCAGTCTACGCAAGTGGCAGGTTTGTTTGGCTGGCCATGTGTCAGGTTAACCCCTGCAGTATGAGCTATACCATGTCTGTAATGACACATTGAGCACAGTACTTCTGAAACTGGGCGACCTGTGAGATTTATTGGTGCAGTACCATAGCTTGAATCTTTTCTGCTTGAATCAATTCCAGGATATAACGAGGTTATTGAAGAAAGGTCATCGAAGACATCTGTGCCTGCTGCTAGCGAAGCAGTTGCATTGAAGAAAGCTAATTTCGAATCTGCGACCTCAGACCATGATGTTGCATTGAAAGTGCCTTTTGTTAATGTTTCCGCATATTTGCTATCTGTCATATCGTGGATATTGTGACATACACCACATGATACTCCTGTAGCATTAGCTATTGTCGCACCCTGGTTTTTATATTGATCAAACGAGGAATGACAGAACATACAACTTGTGCCGTTTTCAAATGGAGGTGGCGCGTGTTCACCATTTTCCCAGCCCGTTCCATGATTTCCACCGGTGTGGCATTCTGTACATAAAGTTCCAGAATAATTAACAACTACCTGATGTCCGTTGCCTGCTGGTTTATGGCATCTTTCACATGCGATTCCAGGTTCGCTGAAGGTTCCGCTAAAGCCTGGTAATGAGCTATTCCTAGCGCTTGCATTCCAGTTTGTGGTATGGCATCTTCCACAGGTGCCGTATGCACTGCCATTGTGACCATTTTCAAATTCCTTAGTTTCAGTATTATATGTATCCATCTGAGCGGGGAAATATCCAGTTGTGTTGATATATGCAAATGCAAATTTGGTTACAATTACATAGGATATTGAATCCCAGCCAACTCCCGGAGTTGGAATATTCATTGCCTGAGCTTTATCTTTTGGCGTTAACATAACAGCATGCAATGTGTTACTCCATTTCTCATATTTTGCTGAATGGCAGTCTTTGCATACTGCTGATGTCAGGTAGGTTGGAGTGCCAGTAAGTAAAGTAAAATTGTTTCCAGGCGCATTCACATGGCAGTTCGCACATCCAGGGACTGGTAACATTTTAGCTGCCAGCGTGGTTGCATTATACCTGTGGGTTACATTGTATGACGAGCCGACCGATGTAAGTGGTAGAAATTCACTTAGATCAGGATGACATGTCAAACAGCTGCTTGCGTTTACCGGAACTGTATTGCCATTAAATCTATGAATATCCCTGAAATAAAGGCCATTTGCTTTTAATGTAAAATCACCATCAACAACAGAGACATGACAGAAGCTGCAATCTGCTCCTTTACTTCCATAGTTAGATTTCGCGCTTCCTGTTACTGCCAGCGCCAGCAGTATTATAAAAATTCCTATTCCTAATATAATCCCTTTTCTCATATTTATATACTCCTATTACCTAATAAAGTTAGAATTATAAGTTTTATAATCTAATTTATAAAACTTACGATGAAAGCAATATGGTTATTAGTATATAAATAACTTTGTTTAGTAGTATAAAATCAATGAAATCAAAACTGTAGGGTATGGATATTAATTTGTTCGGCTGAGGATACAAGACAAACGGTAAAATTCTCATGTACCCTTCGCAGGAAGGCAAAATCCGAATAAGTGTTCCATTGCTGGCAATTCCCACGGTCACATTGAAATACCATAATTTTGAAATTTGCAGTTACCTTTGAAGTTCCTGCACCATTTACCATAAATATCCCGTTCGAATCTGGCCAAGAAAAATTACTCCTTGTCCAATCTGTTCGAATGCACCTGAAGAAAAAAAAATCTCTGGAAAAAATAAGGTTGTTGACCCAACTTCAATTTTGTTTATTTGTTTGTACCAACTCACGTTTTAGAAGATTTCTAATTTTTTGGGCTTCACAATCAAAGATATCAACTTTTTAAATTATATTTTCCATCCCTATTTTATAAAATTGAACCAAACCTTTATAAACTTTGAGATA